>Ga0206981_10247_pt1 | contig 15401 bp, 14 predicted proteins | sample Alteio_BWMinCont_17_FD_153312 | JGI IMG/M metagenome (GOLD analysis project Ga0206981, IMG submission 153312) | Enriched cells from forest soil in Barre Woods Harvard Forest LTER site, Petersham, Massachusetts, United States -... | ecosystem: Environmental > Terrestrial > Soil > Temperate forest >... | reverse complement strand
TTCTAAAAAAATCTGCACATTCGTAATCCGCACATCTGCACATCAATTAACAGTAAAGGTGCTAAATATTATTCAGCTATTGTGATGATCCATTTTTATAAATACCAGGGAGCAGGGAACGATTTTATTTTGGTTGATAACCGCAACAACAGCATAAATCATCACGATCCGAAGCTGATAGCCCGCTTATGCGACCGCCGTTTTGGTATTGGCGGCGACGGGATGATGTTTTTGCAGAACCTTGAAGGCTATGATTTTGAGATGGTTTACTACAATGCCGACGGGCAGCCAAGCAGCATGTGCGGCAATGGCGGTCGCTGTATTGTTGCCTTTGCCAAACACCTCGGAATAATTGACACCGAAACAAACTTTTTGGCAGTCGACGGTCCGCATTATGCCAAAATTTCAGCATCCGGCGATTGGGTAAGCCTGCAAATGATTGATGTGGAAACTATAAACAGGGATGCGGATGCCTATGTATTAAATACCGGTTCGCCGCATTACATCACCCTTGCCGAAGATCTTAAAGATAAAGATGTTTATACCGAGGGCCATGCCATCCGCAACAATGATATTTACCGCAAAGAAGGTATCAACATTAACTTTGTTGAACCTACCGCCGATGGCTATTTTGTACGCACTTATGAGCGTGGAGTTGAAGACGAAACCTATGCATGCGGAACAGGTGTAACAGCTGTAGCCCTCGCCATGGCCAAACACAACAACCAAACCGGCCACATCAATACCCCAATAAAAGTTTTAGGCGGCAACCTCAATATTCGCTTTGATTATAACGGACAAAAATTTAGCAGCATTTTTTTAGAAGGGCCTGCGGTAAAGGTGTTTGAGGGAGAAGTAGCGATTGGTTAATTAAGTGAGCGGCTAGATTATGAAAACAAAAAAGGAAGAGGACATCCAAAAAGTAACAGTCATAATTGACAATTCTCTTAAGAAATATAAGGACATGCCTGTATTTCAGGATAAAGTTGATAAAGCAAATGAAATGTTGCGTACAGCAGGTTTGCCAAAACACGCATCGCTGCCGCGAGTTTAGCAAAGCGTAACTCGTGGTGCGCCATTGCCGAAGCTTTCAGCTTCCATGTAAAAAACTTTAAATTTTGAATTGATTTTGTTAAGCTGAAAGCTTACAAAATGCTTTACCACGAGGTGTAACCTCGCGGCAGCGAAAAAATAAAAAGTTTTTCCTCATCTCTTCCCCTTCCAAACCAATGACTTAATGACCAATGACCAATGACTTCCCCCATATGTTAACAATTATTTAACAGAAAACATTTCCACTTACTACAAATTCTGATTAGGTTTGAATTTTTTGTTGATGTAGCTTCTATTAATTTTTTATTATAGAAACTATGTTACGTGTCGACAGCAGCAAACCTTGCCAGATAATTTATGCTATAGCAAAGCATGAATACTTGTCGTACGTTATTGAGCCACACATAGTTCAGCTAAATCCAAACGGCGAATTTTCACTAACCCATCAGCGTTTATTTTCAAATACGGCAAAAGAATTTGCCCATTGCATTGATGAGATTGATGTGAAGTTGATCAAGATCCTGGAGGAAATGGAACAGGGCAACCTGATCAAAAAATTCTATAAAAAGCCGATTCGTCCTTTCGAGTTTTTCACAAAGATCTTTAACGAGCAGCTTTTTGATACCCTTCGCCCCAAAATAGAAAAGCGGATGGCCGAAGCCCTGGCATTGCTAAAGGATAAGCAGCTTTACCAGATGAGCAAAGAAGGCTATCCTGCTGAGCGTAAGCTGCAGATAGCCCCCGAAGTTGCATCGGTACTATTTCATTTCAGGCGCAACGAGGAGGAGATCAGGTATTTCCCAACCATTAAGTACCAGGGCCTGCGCATTGAGTTTATGTTTAAAAATGCAGAGATCATTTGCAACCACCCGGCATGGATGCTGCTTGATGATACTTTGTACTATTTTGAAAAAGAGATTGAAGGCAAAAAGCTTTTCCCGTTTTTAAACAAACGGTACATTGCTATTCCAAAATCGTCAGAACAATCATACTTCGAAAAGTTTGTCGCCCCGCTTATTGAAAAGCACCATGTTTATGCCGAAGGCTTTACCATCAATACCGAAAAATACGATGCCCGGCCGGTTATAAAACCTATATATGTGGAAGGCGGCACATCGCAGCTACAGCTTTATTTTAAATATGCCGGCTATGTTTTTCCCTACGGGGATGAAAGGCTGATCTCTGTACGCATGGAGCGCAATGGAGACGATTACACCTTCCATCGCATAAAAAGATCGGTTACCTGGGAAAAAAATAAATTCAATCACCTGGAATCGTTGGGTTTAAAAACAGCCTCATCCCTATTCAAAAACCTGGAGGTTGCTGTAAGTGATGAGGATGCAGACCATTCTTTCTCCGTATTTGAGTGGATCAACCAGCATTACGATGAGCTTATTGAGCAGGGCTTTGAAATTGAGCAGCCTGATTCAAGCAGCCAGAAACGCTATGTATTTGGCACCAGTAAGATTGACCTTGCTGTAAAAGAGAATAACGATTGGTTTGATATCCACGCAATTGTATATTTTGGGACATACAGTATTCCTTTTATCCAGCTAAAAAACCATATCCTCAACCGCAAAAAGGAATTTTTGTTGCCATCCGGAGAAATTGCTATAATTCCCGAAAAATGGTTTTCGCAATATGGCAACCTGCTTCATTTTACCGAAGGCGGTACCGATTTAAAACTGCGCCGCCACCACATTGGCCTGGTTAACGACCTTGCCGAGGGCGAAATGGCCAGTGTAACCATGACCCGCAAGCTGCAAAAGTTGCTTGATTTTGAAGAACTGGAAGACATTACCCTGCCGCAAAATTTCGAGGGCAATTTAAGGCCATACCAAAAGGCCGGTTACAACTGGTTCCATTTTTTAAAGAACTATCATTTTGGCGGTTGTTTGGCGGATGATATGGGTTTAGGTAAAACCATCCAAACATTGGCCCTGCTGCAAAAGCATAAAGAAGATACAGAAGCAGCCGGCGGCAAAGCAACATCTCTGGTTATTATGCCAACCTCGCTGATCTATAACTGGCTTAACGAAGCTAAAAAATTCACGCCGCAGCTAAGGCTGATGGTGCATACCGGAACTTTCCGTTATAAGTCCCCGGAAGTGTTTGCCAATTATGATGTGGTGATAACCACCTATGGCATCAGCCGCATTGATATTGAATTGATGAAGGCTTATTTTTTTGATTATGTGATCCTGGATGAAAGCCAGAACATTAAAAACCCGTCATCAAAATCATTCCAGGCGGTAAAGCAGCTAAAATCGCGCTTTAAACTGATATTGAGCGGCACCCCGGTTGAAAATTCCGTTAATGACCTATGGACACAAATGTCGTTCATTAACCCGGGCCTGCTGGGCACGCAACAATTTTTCCTGAATGAATTTGTAACCCCCATCGAAAAGAAAAAAGATGAGGATAAAGCCCGCAAGCTGCAGGCATTAATAAAACCCTTTGTTTTACGGCGCACAAAAGAACAGGTGGCAACCGAGCTGCCGCCAAAAATCGAAAACTTGTTCTATTGCCAGATGAGCGAAGAACAATCGGCAGTTTATGAAAAAGTAAAATCAGAATACCGCAACGAGTTGTTAAAAAGTTTGGAGGACGGCACCTTTGCCAAAACTCAGATCCACGTTTTACAGGGTTTAATAAAGCTAAGGCAAATAGCCAATCACCCTCTTATGATCGACCAGGATTATGAAGGCGACTCAGGCAAGTTCGAGAACGTAGTACATACCCTTGCCAACGTACTTGAGGGCAACCATAAGGTACTGATATTCTCGCAGTTTGTAAAACAGCTAAACATTTACAGGGAGTATTTTGACACCGAAAAAATCCCTTATGCCTACCTTGACGGCAGCACTCAAAACCGGGGCGACGTGGTAAAACAGTTCCAGGAAGATGAAAAGACCCGTGTATTCCTGATCTCGATTAAGGCGGGAGGCGTAGGACTTAACCTTACCGAAGCCGACTACGTCTTCATCCTCGACCCATGGTGGAATCCGGCAGTTGAGCAGCAGGCAATAGACCGCACGCACCGTATCGGCCAAACAAAAAATGTGTTCATCTATAAATTCATCACCAAAGATTCTGTTGAAGAAAAGATCCTGGCCCTGCAGCAGCGCAAGCTCAGCCTGTCGCGCGCATTGATCACTACCGAAGAAAGCTTTATTAAATCGCTTTCTGTTGATGATATTAAGGAGATATTAGGTTAGTCCGAAAGTCGGGAAAGTCAGTAAAGACCTGAAGAAACTACCAGACTTACGAAGTTTTTAAACGGCAAAGCCCTCAATGAGGCCCCTAAAATAAACACTTCGAGTTAAACTTCGTAAGTCTTTCTCTCAGCTAAAACAAAATTATCCAGATATTGGTTGTCCAAACATTCAACCGAAAAAAATCAAAAAAAATATAAAATGAAAAAATTATTACTTCTAGCCACGCTATTATTCTGTGGGGCATTGGCATTCGGCCAAACCAAAAGCAAAGTAGTTTGCTGCAGCAACCCATCGGCCACGCAGCAATTTGCTATGCTGGCATCAAGCAAAAAGTTTGTGGTATTTCACAAAAGCCCCCTGCCTATCCGTTTTCAAAGTAGTATTGGCAAAGCCATTATCTACAAAACTGCCGATGGTAAAACAGCCAACGCTTATGAGCTGATGGCAAAAAATCCAACCAGCAATTACCTTTTAGTGGTGCATGAATGGTGGGGCCTTAACGACTGGGTTAAAAAAGAATCGGAAAAAATTTATAACGACCTCGGTAATGTAAACGTAATCGATCTTGATCTTTACGATGGAAAAGTAGCCACTACTTCAGCTGATGCAGGCAAATATATGCAAAGCGTAACCGACGACAGGGCAAAAGCTATCATAAGCGGCGCCATTGCTTATGTTGGCCCAAAAGCTCATATTACTACAATAGGCTGGTGCTTTGGCGGCGGCTGGAGCTTACAAACCGCTCTGCTTGCCGGCAAACAGACAAAAGGTTGCGTAATGTATTACGGCATGCCTGAGCAGGACGTTAAAAAGCTAAAAAACTTACATGGCGACGTGCTGGGCAATTTTGCTAATAAAGACGAATGGATAAATAAAAAAGTGGTAGCCAAATTTGAAGCCGACATGAAAACCGCAGGCAAAAAGCTAACCGTTAATGCATATGATGCCAACCATGGCTTTGCCAACCCAAGTAACCCTGGTTATGACAGCGATGCCACAAAAGCGGCTTACGAAAAAACAATCGCCTTTTTGAAATCGAGAGTGAAGTAGTTCATGGTTTATAGCTGATGGTTCATGGTAAAAAAGGTAATGGTTTATAGAAGAAGTAGCTTACGGCCTCAATAAAATCTCTTGCAGCTACAATGAACCATTAACTATGAACTTTTTCGTAACATTGCACAAAATATTCTGCTTTTGACTGCCCGCGCTAAAAAATTATTTTCATACCTGCTTAAATTTGGCATATTAATACTCGCTTTCTGGTTTATTTATCATCGGATCTTAAAAAACAATGATAATCTGCACAAATTCGAAAGTCTGGTAGCACATGTCACTTACAATAAAGTGGTTATTACCATGGTGTGCGTGGTGCTGCTGATGGTGCTTAACTGGGTATTGGAGTCGTTAAAGTGGTGGCACTTAACCCGAAAACTGTCACCGATGTCTGTGTGGAAAGCTATCGAGGCTGTGTTTTGCGGTTTAACCTGGGCCGTATTTACCCCTAACCGCATTGGCGAATATGGTGGCCGCGTAATGTTTTTACCAAACCGCAAACGGATCCACGGCGTTTTTGCAATGGCTGTCGGTTCATTTGGGCAAAATGTTATTACCAATGTTTTAGGGGCGGCTGCTTCGGTTTGGTTCCTGTTTACTTTTATTCACCCGAAAGACTGGATAATGCTGTGCATAGTAGTTGTTGCGGCGGTATTTATGGCAATAATGCTTACCTTTTATTTTAACATTAAATGGATGGTATACTTACTTAACCGGGTAAAGTTTCTTCATAAGTATCACCGCTTTTTTGATATTATGGGCAACTATAAAACCAGCCAGCTTTTAAATATCATGTGGTTTTGCCTGGGTCGGTTTTTTGTTTTTACCTTTCAGTATTATCTTATAATCCATTTACTGATCCCGCAGATCCCGCTTTATGAAATGTCATTGCTCATGTTTGTTTTCTTCTTTATCCAATCGGCCATACCATCGCTGGACGTGCTTGATATTGGTGTACGAAGCATTACTGCAGATAAACTGTTTAGCTATGTAACCGACCAGCATATTGCCATTGTAGTGGCGGTTTCGCTTATCTATATTATTAATCTTATTATTCCTGCTATTTTCGGGTCTATATTTGTTTTTAAATTAAAATTCTTTGATCGTAATTCTTAGTACCGCTTCCTTTTTACTTACAGGTTTGTTTCTGTGCGTAGTGGCTTTCATCGTAATAGGATGGAACGCTATAAAACGTCCCCAGGTAAAGCTTGAAGGCTTTACAACAAAAGTAACCGTAATGATAGCTGCACGTAATGAGGTCGAAAGCATCCATTTAACTATCAATGATATTTTAGCGCAGGACTATCCCAAACACCTTACCGAAATTATTATAGTTGATGATCACTCAACCGATAACACTTCTCAGATCATCAGCAGCTATGCCGACAGGGGTGTAAAACTTTTGCAGCTAAATGAAGATAAGCCCTTAAACTCGTACAAAAAGAAAGCAATTGCCGAGGCCATCAAACTATCAAATGGCGAGCTGATGGTGGCAACCGACGCAGATTGCCGCATGGGCAGCAAATGGCTCTCGTCTGTTGCAGGCTATTACGAAATGGAACAACCTTTCATGATCTCCTCCCCGGTAAGCTATTTTGAAGAACGGTCATTATTTGAACGGATGCAGGCGCTGGAGTTTTATTCGCTTATTGCCACGGGCGGTGCATTTATCGGCAATGGCCATGCATCAACCTGTAACGGCGCCAACCTGGCTTATCGTAAGGATATATTTTACGAAGTTGGTGGCTTTAAAGGCATTGATGACCTGGCATCAGGCGATGATGAGTTGCTGCTGCAAAAAGTAGCTGCGCGCTACCCCGGCAAAATCGGCTTTTTAAAATGGTATGATGCAGTTGTTTTTACACATGCAAAACACAATTTATCGAGCTTTATGCAGCAACGCCGCCGTTGGGCATCAAAGTCGGTAAAATATAAAGACAAAAAAGTAGTGGCGCTGGTGGTTGGCTTATGGCTGTTTAACCTTTCGGTGTTGGCTAACCTGTGTTATGGACTTTATGATACCAACTATTTAATAGTGTCCGGCATCCAATACCTTACAGTATTTTTAGCCGAGCTGGCCTTGCTATGGCCGGTAACCACATTTTTTAAACGCCGGAAATTAATGCTGGTGCTGCCAATATCCATCCCCTTATATTTTGTGTACTTTGTATATATAGGCCTGCTGGGCAACAAAGGCAAGTATAACTGGAAAGGAAGAATGGTGCGTTGAAAAAAGTTGGCAGTAGCAGTTTGCAGTAGGTAGTGTCTGTTCAATTATAAAATGACTGCTACTTTACACTGCTCCTGCTACTAACATAAAAACCATTCACTATCTTTATCCTGAAGCAATATTAACTGCACTTGACTGAACTTAGCCCCTCCCAGCGTACCTGGAAAATATTCAAACGCAATAAAATTGCTGTTGCCGGGCTTGCGGTAATTATTTTTACGCTGATCGTAGCCATTCTGGGCTACCTCATTATGCCCGACCCAACTCCCCTGGCCAATAATATGACCATCCAGCTCAGTATAAAAAAACCGGGATCGGAGTTTATGATCCTGAGGCTCCGTAAAGCCGAACCTGTTGATACGGTAAATATTTTTACCAAAATGTTGTTTGGGCAGCCCTCATTTTATCGGGAGATCCCGATAACAGGTTATCGCTATTCAAAAGGCTGGATTTATGTAAATGAATATATAGGCGCCGAAGACAAACCAGAACCAAAAGCATACAAATTGCCCCCCAACCCCCTAAAGGGGGAGCTGAAATATTCAAAAGCTCCCCCTTTAGGGGGCTGGGGGGCCGAAGTTATTCACAGAACCTATTTGCTGGGTACCGATATTTACGGCCGCGATTTATTAAGCCGGCTGATATTGGGCACGAGGGTTTCCCTGGCCGTTGGGCTAATGTCAGTTATAATAAGTATGTTGCTTGGTGTAACTATTGGTGCTGTAGCAGGTTATTTTGGCGGATGGATTGATGCTGCACTAAGCTGGCTGATGAATATATTATGGGCCCTCCCCGCTTTGTTGCTGGTTATAGCCATATCCTTTGCATTGGGTAAGGGTTTATGGCAGATCTTTATTGCGGTGGGTTTATCTATGTGGGTTGAAGTTGCCCGCCTGGTGCGCGGCCAGGTATTAAGCTTAAAACAGGTTGAATATATCGAGGCAGCCCGTTCATTGGGGTTTAATAATACCCGGATTATCAGCAGGCATATTTTACCAAACATAGTTGGCCCCATATTGGTGCTGGCATCATCAAACTTTGCATCAGCCATACTGTTGGAAGCCGGGCTTAGCTTTTTAGGATTTGGAGCACAGCCGCCAATGCCAACCTGGGGCAGCATGATAAAGGAACATTATGGCTATATTGTGATGGACTCGGCGTACCTGGCTGTAATACCGGGTTTGGCCATTATGTTTTTAGTTTATGCATTTAACCTGGTAACAGTAGGTTTAAGAGATGCTTTCGATATAAAATCACAAAGTACCCGGTTTTAAAAAAAATATCTTTATTTTAGTCAGCCTTTCTAATTTACTAATGCAGAATATCGACGACATCTCGGCCGAAGACGAATTAATACGGTTGTTGCTTAAGAGGCAAACGGAATTAAACGCCTTGCTTGAAATAACCCAGGCTATTAATAAAGATACAGGCACCCCGGTGCTCATTCAAATGCTGCAGGTTATTTTAAAAAGCTACTTGCAGGTTGGCAAACTCAGGTTTCTAATTGAAAAGGAGGGTAAGTATGTTTTACTTTCCAAATATGGCGGCGATATTGAGCATGCAAGTGTTTTGCATAAGGCCTGTCTTAAATTACAGAAATTTAAGTGGCCAACCCCACTGGCAAACCATGAAGATGCCCTGCTTGGCAAATACGATTATTTTATTCCAATTTATCATAAAAAGAAAGCGCTTGCCTACGCATTGATCGGGGATTTTAACCCGTCAAGCGAGTTGCTAAATAACGATCTTAACTTTATTCAAACAGTAGTAAACGTTATTGTTGTTGCGCTCGAAAACAAAAAGCTTTTTAAAGAAAGGCTGCAATCTGAACGTTTTCAGCGCGAAATGGAGCTGGCTGTTGAGGTTCAAAACATGCTGATCCCATTAAAAGCATATAAAGACGATAGTGTTGAGGTTAGCGCACGCTATATTCCCCATCAAAATATTGGCGGCGATTACTTTGATTTTATCCGGCTTAGTGACCATGAGTTTTTATGGTGCATTGCCGATGTATCAGGCAAGGGAATTTCTGCCGCACTATTAATGGCAAATTTCCAGGCAAGCTTACATGCATGGTCGGCTGTTGAAGATGATCTTGCCAATATTGTTGAACGCTTAAACAAAATTGTTATCAATAATACCAAAGGTGAAAGGTTCATCACCCTTTTCCTGGCCAAATACAACGAAAAAACCCGTAAGCTCTGTTACATTAATGCGGGCCATAATGCAACAGTCGTGTTCTCACAAAATGAAGCTATAACGCTTAAGCTTGGCACTACCATGATTGGTGTGTTTGATGAACTCCCCTTCCTTAACCAGGGAGAAGTTGACATTGAACCCGGTAGCTTGATAGTAAATTACACCGACGGCTTAATGGACCATGAGCATAGTAATAAGGACTGGAACGAAGAAAACCTGATAGAATTCATAAAAACCCATGGACACCTGTCCCCAAATGATTTTAATGAATTATTGATGAACCACATCAACCTGGTTATAAAAGGCAAGCCAATTGATGATGTAACGTTGCTGACTTTGAGGATTTTTTGATTGGGGTTGTTGTAAAGTTGTGCCCTTGTTGGAGTTGTCTCCAAGATGGATAAGGCTTTAAAGAAATACGAAGCCATAGAGAATCATATCTGAGAGTCCACATCACAAACATATTGGTTTTGTTGGCGACAACTCCAACAAAGGCATCAGAAGGCGAAAACTTTTCAACAAAACAAAACATTTACAACAACTACAACTATTACAACGTTTTCAACCCAAATGCTACTATCACGATACCAATATGAATATTTAGAAGCCGGTTGCGATGAAGCCGGGCGTGGCTGCCTTGCAGGCCCCGTATTTGCTGCTGCAGTGATTCTTCCGGATGATTTTGATCACAAATTGCTTAACGATTCCAAACAACTAAGCGAAGAAGTAAGGTATGAGCTCCGCATTGAAATTGAGCAAAAGGCCATTGCACATGCGGTAGGGATTGTTGATAATATAGAAATTGATGCTATAAATATCCTCAATGCCTCTTTTTTAGCAATGCACCGGGCAATTGAGAAACTGCATTTAAGTCCGCAGTTTTTAATTATCGACGGCAACAGGTTTAACAAATATCAAAACATACCTCATAAATGCATAGTTGAAGGCGATGCCAAATATTTCAGTATAGCCGCGGCATCCATACTGGCAAAAACCTACCGCGACGATTACATGAAACAAATAGCCGCCGAACACCCGGAATATGACTGGCACAAAAACAAAGGCTATCCCACGATAAAACACCGCAAAACCGTTTTAGAAATTGGCTATACCCCTTATCATCGCCGCACATTTAAGGTAACTAATCCGCAATTGGAGATGTTCTGAACCGGAACCGGGATTAAAGGATTTGAGGGATTTTCTGATAAATTATGTGCCTTACGTAAGGGCGTATTGCATACGCCCTCGCCAACAAGATGAGTTTACCTCACATCCGAATCTCATTACTGATTTAAAAGTAAGAGATTTCTTCATCACATTAATAATTACATTTTTTGTAATATTTCGGCAATAAAACAATACAATAATTACCCCAATCCTTCTTAATCGCCTATTTTTTATACTTTTGTTAAAAACCGGCAAACCATTGAGAATCCTTATTTTAACCCATCGCATCCCGTTTCCGCAAAATGGCGGATACTCAATTGTGGTAAGCAATACCATACGTGAGCTGGTGAACCTTGGGCATGAAGTTTCATTGGTAGCGCTTAACGCAAAAAAAAATCACCACGAAAATAACGATGATGATAATGACCTGCTTTCAAAAATAAATTACCGGGCTTATGATATAGATATTAATGTATCGGTGTTTGATGTTGCCGCAAACCTGTTTAGCAAAACGTCATTTAACATTGATAAATATTACGACCCTGAATTTGAAAGATTGCTGATCCGCGAGTTAAGGATAAAGGATTATGACGTCATCCAGTTCGAAGGGCTTTTAGTTTCCCTGTATTTGGCAGCAGTGCGCAAAGTTTCAAAAGCAAAGCTCATCTACCGCTCCCACAATATTGAGAACCAGATCTGGCAGCGGCTCTCGGAGCAAAAAAGTGATCCGTTTAAAAAGTCATACCTGAAAATGCACGCCAAACGGATAAAAAACTATGAGCTGCTGCAATTAAATAATTTCGACGGGATTGCCGTATTCACGCAGCAGGATAAAAGCACCCTGCTTGAATATGGCACAAAAATCCCTATTGAGATCTTGCCGGTAGGCATAAATCTTGATCATTATAAACCTGATTTCAGCAAAACCGAATTTCCCAGCCTGTTTTTTTTTGGGCTCGTTGGATTGGCTTCCAAACCGCGAAGGCATTGAATGGTTCATTGAAAACTTCAACAAGGATTTAACCGATGGAGACCTGCGCGTAAAATTCTATGTGGCCGGTAATGATATTCCCGAGCGTTTTGATGATTATGATGTAATGGGCAAAATATTTATCCAGGGCGAGGTTGATAATGCGCTTGAATTTGTAAACAGCAAATCGATAATGATCGTCCCTCTTATGTCGGGCGGTGGGATGCGGGTAAAAATTGTTGAGGGTATGGCTATGCAAAAATGCATTATCTCCACATCCCTGGGTGCGGAAGGCATAAATTATGAAAATGGTGTTAACATCCTTATCGCCAATGATTATGATGAATTTTACGACGCCATAAAACATTGCATTACCGATGAGGATTATTGCAAAAACATTGGTCTAAATGCCCGAAAGCTAATGGAAGAACAAAACGATGCAAACCGGGTTACCAAAAGGCTGGTTGATTTTTATGAAGCCGTGATCGACGTTTATTCAACTTCACTTCTCTAATTCCGCAATAATATTCTTTGCATTTTGGTTTGTAGGATCTAACTGTAACGAACGTTTATAATTAACAAGCGCCTTTATTACAACCGGCATCTGTTTGTTATTATAGTAAAAGGAATAAAAGTCTTTAAAATCCCTAAATCGTATTACTTTTGCCCCATATTAATTGATAATGAAAAATACCGCTTTAACCGATATTCATATAAAAGAAGGTGCCAAAATGGTACCATTTGCTGGTTACAATATGCCAGTTCAATATGCAGGCATCAATGCCGAGCACGAAACCGTACGCAACGGCGTTGGTGTATTTGATGTTAGCCACATGGGCGAGTTTATTGTAAAAGGCGACCATGCCCTTGAGCTGATCCAGCAGGTTACCAGTAATGACGTAGCTAAATTGTATGATGGTAAAGTGCAATACTCTTGTCTGCCAAACCTTGATGGCGGGATAGTTGACGACTTGCTGGTTTATCGCATAGACGATAAAACCTATATGCTGGTGGTTAATGCATCAAACATTGATAAGGATTGGGATTGGATCTCGAAATTCAATACCATGGGTGCCGATATGAAAAACATTTCAGACCGTACTTCCCTGCTTGCTATCCAGGGGCCAAAAGCAGCCGCAGCATTGCAAAGCTTAACAGATATCGACCTGGCCTCTATGGAATACTATACCTTTAAAAAAGGAGTATTTGCAGGCATTGATAACGTAGTTGTATCGGCAACCGGTTATACCGGAGCAGGTGGTTTCGAGATCTATTTTGATAATGCAAATGCCGAACACATCTGGAATGCCATTTTTGAAGCGGGAAAACCATTCGGAATAAAACCAATTGGCTTAGGCGCGCGCGATACTTTACGCCTGGAAATGGGCTTTTGCCTTTACGGAAACGACATTGACGATACCACATCGCCATTGGAAGCCGGTTTAGGCTGGGTAACTAAGTTTAATAAAGAGTTTAACAATTCGGCAGCATTACAGCAGCAAAAACAGGAAGGCCTGAAACAAAAACTGGTTGGCTTTGAGATGATCGACCGTGGCATTCCCCGCCACGATTATGAAATTGTTGATGCCGATGGGAATAAAATTGGCCGCGTAACTTCGGGCACACAATCGCCATCACTGCAAAAAGCAATTGGCATGGGCTATGTTAAAACCGAATTTGCCAAAGAAGGCACCGAGATTTATATCAGCATCCGTGATAATAAAATTAAAGCAAAGGTTGTAAAACCGCCGTTTGCTAAATAGTTCATTGGTTTATTTGTTCATTAGTTCATTGGTATTTGTCAGTGGACTAATAGACAAATGCAGTGTAACACGTCTTTGCCACCGCTATATTATTGACTCTATAGTTCATTGATTATTAAACATTTCACCAATGAACTAATGAACCATTGAACTAATGAACCATTGAACTAATGAACCAACTAAACGTTTGCCTCACCCCTCTTCTAATTCCACTTTACAATGTGGAGGATCATATTGTGGTGATTATTGATATTTTCAGGGCTACGTCATCAATCTGCTATGGAATAGAGAACGGTGCGGAGGCGATAATCCCGGTATCAGAAATTGAAGAGTGCGAAGCATACCGTCATCATGGCCACTTACTGGCTGCCGAGCGTAACGGTGAGGTGGTTACCGGTTTTGATTTTGGCAATTCGCCATTTTCTTATACTAAAGAAAAAGTTGCCGGCGAAACTATTGTATTAACCACTACCAACGGTACGCAGGCGCTGCATTTGTCACGCAGTGCAAAAAGAATAGTGATCGGTTCATTTTTAAACCTGACTGCTTTATGCAACTGGCTTAAAACACAAAACGAAAGTATTTTGCTGGTATGTGCAGGCTGGAAAAATAACTTTAACCTGGAAGATACGCTTTTTGCCGGTGCCGTGGTTGAGCAGCTTAAAGCAACCGGCTTAAAGCTTGATGATGCCGCCATTGCCGCAAATGACCTATACCAGGCAGGTAAAAACGACATAAACGCCTATCTCAAAAAAACATCCCACAGTGAACGCTTGAAAAAGCTGGGCATTGAAAAGGATATAGAGTTTTGTTTGCAAATTGATATTACAACAGCAATCCCGGTTTTGGATGGGGAGAAACTGGTGAAACTAGTTGATTAGTAGCAGGAGGTAGCAGCAGTTAAATCCTTATCAAAACTGCTACTACCCACTGCCACTATTTAAGTTTCTCATTATTCCTATGCCGGTCTGCATCCCTTATACTTTTCTTTTCCATATTCTTTTCCAGTGCATCAGTAAGGTCAATCCCGGTTTGGTTAGCCAGGCAGATCAGCACAAAAAGCACATCGGCCATTTCATCAGCCAGATTAACTTCCGTATCCGATTTTTTGAACGATTGCTCGCCATATTGCCGCGCCATAATGCGGGCAACTTCGCCAACTTCTTCCATTAAAATAGCGGTATTGGTCAGTTCGTTAAAGTATCTGATCCCGGTTGTTTTTATCCAGTTATCTACCAGATGCTGTGCTTCCTTAATTTCCATATGATCACGAATGTCACGAATTATTGCGAATTACACGAATTGAATAAGGCGAATTGAATAAATATGAATTAACACAAATCAATTCGAATTTCATTAATATACTTGCTATAAGTTTAATTCGTGAAATTCGATAAAATTCGAGCTAATACGTGTCTATTCTTTACTCTTCGTATCCATTATAATAGTTACCGGCCCATCATTCACCAGGCTTATCTTCATATCGGCCCCAAAAATCCCTGCCTCAACCTTTTTACTGATTAAGCTTTCAAGCGTGCTTTTCATTTTTTCATAAAGCGGGATCGCCTTATCCGGCTTAGCCGCCCTTATAAAAGATGGCCGGTTTCCCTTTTTGGTTTGAGCAAACAGCGTAAACTGCGAGATCAGCAAAATACCGCCGTCAATATCAGCCAATGCCTTATTCATTAGTCCGTTTTCATCACCAAAAACACGCAGGTTTGTTATTTTTTGCGCCAGCCATTGCAGGT
>Ga0206981_10245_pt1 | contig 15459 bp, 13 predicted proteins | sample Alteio_BWMinCont_17_FD_153312 | JGI IMG/M metagenome (GOLD analysis project Ga0206981, IMG submission 153312) | Enriched cells from forest soil in Barre Woods Harvard Forest LTER site, Petersham, Massachusetts, United States -... | ecosystem: Environmental > Terrestrial > Soil > Temperate forest >... | reverse complement strand
ACCGGATGAGATTATTTTTCAGCATTGTTTTATTTGCATTTTCCTGCTCTGCCTCGCTTGCACAAACTAATACTCTCGATCATTTTCTTGATGTTGCTAAAAGCAATAGCCCGCTTCTAAAAGACCTGCGTAACCAGGTAGCCGCAAACCAAATTGATAGTTTACGCATACGTGCCGGGTTAAGGCCACAGGTTAATTTAAACAGCGGGGGGCTTTACGCTCCTTCTGTTAGCGGATACGGATATGCCTCCGCTATTACCAACGAGCATACATTAAATGCTTTGGTTGGAGTAAACCAAACTATAGTAAGTAAAAAAAACGTGGATGCCCAGCTGCAGGCCATTACACTATTATCACAATCTGTTGGCAATGTTGCTAAAATATCAGAGCAAGACCTGAAAAAAGCAATAACAGCGCAATACATAACTGCCTATGGCAGCCTGCAGCAGCTAAAATTTAACCAGGAAGTTATTGATCTGCTTAATAAAGAAGAAGACCTGCTTAAAAAGCTTACCCGTACAAACGTGTACCACCAAAGTGATTATCTTACTTTTTTGGTTACGCTTAAGCAACAGCAGCTAATACTTTTACAATCGCGCCTGCAATATAAAAACGACTATACCACACTTAATTATTTGGCCGGCGTAGCCGATACCAGTATGGTTGAATTGCAGGAACCTGTAATTCAAAAAGCTATTCTTACGGATGCGGCAAGCAGTATATTTTTTGCACAATACAAGTTGGATAGCCTTAAACTGGTAAATAGCCGACTGCTGGTTGATTTTAGCTATAAGCCCAAAGCGAACATTATAGCCGATGGCGGTTATAATTCCGACTTTATGGGCCAGGCTTATAAAAACTTTGGTGTTAGCGCCGGTTTCAGCTTTACGCTCCCGCTTTATGATGGTGGCCAGCGCAAAATGCAGTATCACAAATTAAACCTTGAAGAAGAAACACGCCAAAACTACAAAGCCTTTTTTGATATACAATATCACCAGCAAATAGCGCAGCTTAAACAACAGATAAACGAAAACGAAAACCTGATAAAACAGATTGACGAGCAGCTTAAATATTCTGAAAGCCTGATAAAGGTTGACACCCAGCTTTTACAAACCGGCGATTTGCGCATTGCCGACCTGATATTAGCTGTTAATAATTATCTTACCGTTAAAAACTTAAGGGCTACTACCAATATCACCAAACTACAGCTCATCAATCAGTTAAATTACTGGAATAAATAACATGAAAACATTTACCATTAAACATCCTCTTATAAAACAAATGTGTTTCGTTTTGGGCATTGGGGTTTTGCTCTTTTCCTGCAATGGTAAAGATAAGGCCGCCGCTGATGATGATGCCAAAGTAGTATCACAAACCCCGGTTACAGTAACCACGGTTAATGACAGCACCTTAACTGATTATATTGATCTTAATGCCACGTCAACCATCCTTCAAAAAAACTACGTAAAATCAAATGCTAATGGCTATGTGGAACAGGTGAATACTCAGCTTGGTCAAAATGTGGCTAAGGGGCAGGTGCTGTTCACTATTAAAACCAAAGAAGCGCAAAGCATTGGCAACAGCATCAACATACTGGATACTACTTTTAAATTTTCGGGCGTAAACAAGATAAAGGCAGCCGCACATGGTTATATTTCACAGCTAGGCCACCAAAAAGGCGATTATGTTGCCGATGGCGAACCGCTGGCTATAATAAGCGATCGCAGCAGCTTTGTTTTTTTAATGCAGTTGCCTTATGAATTAAGGCAATATGTAAAAATGGGACAAAACGTTGATCTTACCCTTCCAGGAGGCACAAAGGTTGGCGGTACGGTAAGCTCATTTATGCCAACAGTTGATACGGTTGCACAAACACAGGGTGTGGTATTAAAGATAAACTCCGGCCAGCAGATCCCTGAGAATTTGATAGCTAAGGCAAGGATAGTAAAATCAACAAAAAGCAATACAACATCACTACCAAAATCAGCCATATTGGCTAATGAAACCCAAACAGATTTTTGGGTGATGAAACTGATAAATGATTCAACTGCTATTAAAGTACCTGTTAAAGAGGGTATCCAGTCTGGCAACTGGGTGGAGATCTTATCACCAAAGTTTTCAGCGAAAGACAAGATCATCGTTAGCGGAAATTATGGCCTGCCTGATACGGCCAAAGTTAAAATAGTTACCCCATGACCCCTATAAAAGATATTTTTATTACCCATAAGAAACCCATAAGCCTGGTTTTGGCCATTATTATTATGGGGGGCTTGTTTGCTTATTCAAAACTGCAAACATCTCTGTTTCCTGAAATTACCTTCCCTAAAATAAAGATCATTGCTGAAGAGGGTTTGCAGCCTGTAAACAAAATGATGGTAACGGTTACCAAACCACTTGAAAATGCAATAAAACAAGTACCTGACCTGCAATTGGTGCGTAGTACCACCAGCAGAGGCAGTTGCGAGATCTCGGCCTATTTAAACTGGAGCGCAGATGTCGACCTTAGCCAGCAAAGGATTCAATCAAGCATTGATCAGATAAAAAATGATCTGCCTGCCGATGTTAATATAACGGTTCAAAAAATGAACCCCTCTATTTTACCGGTAAGCGGCTATACTTTAGAGAGCCATAGCCGCAGCCCTATTGAGCTGCGCCAATTGGCAACTTATACCGTTAAGCCCTTTTTATCACAGGTTGACGGAGTATCCGAGATCAGGGTTATAGGCGGTAAAGCAAAAGAATACTGGCTTACGCTTAACAGGCAAAAAATGAGCTCGTTGGGATTAACGCCTGATATTATAAGCACCACTTTAAGCACTACCAATTTTGTAAAATCTGAGGGGTATTTGTCAGACTATAAAATGCTGTATCTTACGGTAACCGATGCCACTATAAATGCAAAAGACCAGCTGGAAAACCTGGTGATCAGCAATAACAAAAAACGGGTAGTAAGGTTAAAAGATTTTGCCGAGATAGCTATACAGGAAAGCATTGAATATACCCGCATAAATGCCAACGGTCACGATGGGGTTTTAATAGCCGTTATTAAGCAGCCTAATGCCAACCTGGTTTCACTCTCGGCTGATATGGATGCCAAAGTGGCCGATCTGCAAAAGATATTACCAAAGGATGTTACCATAAAACCTTATTATGAACAGGCCGATTTTGTAAAAGATTCCATCCGCAGCGTTAGCGATAGTTTGTGGATAGGTTTATTGCTGGCTATTATTGTGGCAATTATCTTCCTTCGGTCAATCAAGGCCAGCGCAGTTATTTTAATAACCATCCCGGTTACACTGTGCCTTAGCCTTGCTATTATTTATGGCGTTGGTTATACCTTAAATATCATGACGCTAGGGGCCATTGCAGCGGCACTGGGTTTAATTATTGATGACGCCATAGTGGTGGTTGAACAGATTCATCGTACACATGAGGAGCATCCGCTTGAGCATCCGTTAAAATTAATAAAAACTGCTATTGATTATTTGTTTCCGGCCATGCTGGGCTCGTCTATAAGCACCATTGTAATATTTATTCCCTTTATGATGATGAGCGGTGTTGCGGGCGCCTATTTTAAGGTGCTAACTAACACCATGATTATTACGCTCACCTGCTCATTTTTTGTTACCTGGATAGGTCTGCCGGTTATTTATATTTTATTAAGCAGGCACAAACAAAACAGCCTGGCCGAAGCAAAAGAAGATATCCATCATGTTAAAAAACAAAGGTGGGTTAAATGGTTTATATTAAGGCCATATGTTAGTTTACTTATTGTTGCGGGGCTAATTGCTGCTATTGTAATAGTACCGCCCTTGCTTGAAACAGGTTTTTTACCCGAAATGGATGAGGGTAGCATTGTACTTGATTATAACTCCCCACCCGGCACTTCGCTTGATGAGACAGACCGGATGCTGCGCGAAATTGAAAAAATAATTGTTAAACAACCTGAGGTAGCTGCTTATTCACGCCGAACAGGTACTGAAATGGGCTTTTTTATTACCGAGCCCAACAGAGGTGATTACCTTATTCAGCTAAAAAAGAAACGGGATAAAACTACTGAAGAAGTAATAAGCGATCTGAGGCAAAAAATAGCGGCTAATCAACCAGCTTTAAGAATTGATTTTGGGCAGGTAATAACTGATATGCTGGGCGATTTAATGAGCTCGGTACAGCCTATCGAAGTAAAAATATTTGGTGATGATCCGCAAAAATTGCAAAACCTTGCCAAGCAGGTAGCGGCAGTGGTAGGTAACGTTAAAGGCACCGCCGATGTTTTTAACGGCATTGTTATTGCCGGGCCATCGGTAAGTATTGATCCTTATTACAGTAAGCTTGCTCAATATAATATCACCGCAGCCAGTCTGCAGTTTCAGTTACAAACAGCTTTGGAGGGTAATATAATTGGCAATTTGCTTGAACGCGAGCAGGTTTCGCCTATCCGCATGGTTTATCCTGGCAATCGTGGCTTAAATGTTACCGGTATTCAAAACCAAACGGTGTTTGTACCCAGCGGCAAGCTCATCCCAATCAGCGAACTCGCATCGGTACAGTTAAAATCCGGAGATGCTGAGATTAGTCGTGAAAACCTTCAATCGATAGGTATTGTTAGCGCCCGACTGGAAGGCAGCGATTTGGGAAGCGTTATTCCTGCTATCCAAAAAAACATTACGCAAAAAATAAGCTTGCCACAAGGCTATCATATTGAATATGGGGGAGATTACGCCCAGCAACAGCAATCATTTAAAGAACTTCTTATTATACTAATAACCTCCAGCTTATTGGTATTTGTGGTAATCCTGTTCCTTTTTAAGCAATTCAGGATTGCTATTTTAATATTAATACTGGCAGTATTGGGCATATCAGGCAGTTTCCTGGCGCTGTTTATCACCAAAACACCTTTAAACGTAGGCAGCTACACCGGCCTGATAATGATTGTTGGTATTATTGGCGAAAATGCCATATTCACCTTTTTGCAGTTTAAGCAGCGGGCGCTTGAAAACATTGATAAAGGGATTGAAAACGGTATTGACGAGGCTGTGGTATATTCCATATCAACCAGGTTAAGGCCCAAATTAATGACCGCCCTTGGCGCCATTATAGCCCTTATGCCTTTGGCTTTAGGTATTGGAGCAGGTGCGCAGCTACACCAACCGCTGGCAATTGCCGTTATAGGTGGTTTTATTGTAGCGCTACCTTTATTGTTGATCGTATTGCCAAGTATAATGCGGATTTTATACAGATCAGGCACATTTCATGAAAGCGCCCATTCGGTTCCGGATACCAAATGCTAAAAAGTTCAAAGTATCTTCAATAAAAACCGGCCCTGCAAAGTATGCGGGCCGGTAAGCGGTATAGGTATTTAATTATAGTGATACAAAATCTGCTGAGCTGTCTTTAGCATCAACATCTGTTTTCTTCATATTTTCTGCAACTAGATTTGCGGTATTTAAAACTGAGGTTTTGTTATATTTAATTTCGCCCAGGCTGATATATCCTGACAGGTTTGCTTTTGCATTATCATTTAAGGTAATGTTTGCCTGGAACGCATCAACGTTTAATTGTGCCGACGCATTGTTGTATAAATCTACGTTAATGTCAATTAAAGAAAGCATTCCGAATGATTTTACCTGTGCATTGTCATAAACAGCCAGGCTGCGCAAGTCGCTGGCTGTAACCCAAACTACCAGTTTTTCTGTTTTGTATGATGAGATGCATAAGGTGCCATTTTGATTTTGTACCAGCGCGCTTTCTTTATAATACTGGTTATAAACTTTTATTTGATCAGTTGCTCCGTCAGAAACGTAAAGCTCAACATTGCCGTGCACTTCAATTTTATTGATGGTGCTTACATCAGTTAAAACAGTGTATGCCTGACTGTCTTTAGCGGTTGCGGCATAGGTGGATTGATTTATGCCGAATACTGTTACCAGTAATAATGCGGTGGTTAAAATTATAGTTTTCATTGTTGTATTTTTTAATGATGATTATTTATTTATTATTTTACTAACCCATGCCAATATTGATACCCTATTTATAAACATCTCATTATCAAACAAATAAATTTTATTTTTATTTAAAAAGTGTTCGATAGCGTACGCTTCCTGCGCGAAGGCGTACGTTTTTCGTCCGCCGGAAAGTTTTTTCAACCGGGCATTTGCCCAAATTTCCTACAGAATTAATTTCCATATTTATAGATAAATTAAATTACCCTTTTAATATGAAAAAAACATTATTAACCGCCCTATGCGGCGTGTTTATTACCTTATCACTACATGCGCAAACCTATGTATTAGATAAATCCATCGCTTTGCCTGGTGATGCAGGATATGATTATCTTTCAATAGATAATGTGAACCATCGCCTGTATGTATCACATGGCACAACGGTAAACGTTATCGATCTGCAAACTGAGCAACCGGTTGGTGTTATTGCGGACATGAAAGGGGTACATGGTATAGCTATTGATAATAAAGCAAACCGTGGCTTCATTAGCGACGGCCGTGCAAATGCCGTGGTTGCATTCGATCTGAAAACATTAAAAACCATTGCTACCATCCCGGTTGATGCAAAAGGTCCGGATGCTATTATGTACGACCCTTTTTCTGACCGTGTATTCAGCTTTAATGGCGATAGCAATAACACATCAGTAGTTGACCCTAATACGCTTAAACAAGTTGGCACTATTGCCCTTGGTGGTGGCCCTGAGTTTGCCGTAGCTGATGGAAAAGGTTTGATTTATAACAATCTTGAGGATAAAAACAGTCTGAACGTTATCGACAGTAAAACCTTAAAAGTTATAAAAAACCATCCTTTAGCGCCATGCGGAGGCCCTACAGGTTTAGCGCTTGATAATGCAAACCATCGCCTGTTTACTGCATGCCGAGAAAATAAAGGAATGAGCGTGCTTGATGCAAATAGCGGTAAGGTTATTACCACCCTGCCTATTGGTGCAGGAGTTGATGCAGTAGCTTACGACCCTGAAACAAAATTGATATTTTGCTCATGTGGTGACGGTACAACTACCATTATTAAACAACAAAGTGCAGATAGCTACAGCGTGGTGCAAACCCTTAAAACACCGGTGCGCGCCAAAACGCTTGCTCTTGATACCCGTACCCATAAAATCTATTTAAGTGTTGCCGAATTTGAGCCGGGTACCCGTAAGGCATTACCCAATACTTTTAAGGTAATAGTATATAAACAACAATAAGCTTTTTATATTTATAATAATTTGTCTGAAATTTTCGTTTATCGTATAAAAAATAAATTATTAATTTAATTTAGAAGAATTAAAATTTACAATAAAATTATATTTCTGCATCATATTATTATCTTTACCCCTGATACCCCCAAAACAAGCTAATGATTAAAAGAACTGATTTCGTTTACTCACAAGAGTCTGAGCCACATCGCATAAGGACCAAGAAAATCCTAAAACAATTTCCACATTTAAGGCAGCTGATTGGGAAAAACCCAATGACTATTTTTGCTATTATAGGCCTGGTAGCTTTCCAGATTGTTTTGGCCTGGTTTGTACGCGATCAGTCATGGTGGATAATTTTTGGTGCTGCCTATCTTTTGGGTGCCTTTGCTGATCATGCTCTTTTTGTGATGATCCATGAGTGTACGCATAAGCTGTTGTTTAAAAACAGCAATGCAAACCGCTGGGCATCTATGTTCTCAAACCTCCCTCAGATATTGCCAAGTGCTATTTCGTTCGAAAAATATCATATCAAGCACCACTCTTTCCAGGGTGTGCATGAGTTGGATGCAGATCTTCCAAACAAATGGGAAGCAAAACTTATCAGTAATTCATTTTTTGGTAAAGCTTTATGGTTGTTGTTTTTCCCAATATTCCAGATCTTCCGTTTATCAAGGCTGAAAGAAATTCACCCTGTTGATGGCTGGATTATTACCAACTTTGTTTTACAGGCAGCATTTACCACAGCAATATGGTACTTTATGGGATGGCCCGCAGTAGCATTCTTATTGCTGAGCTTCTCGTTTTCAGTTGGCCTGCACCCGCTTGGTGCCCGCTGGATACAGGAGCACTATCTTACCCACAGTGTTGAACAGGAAACCTATAGCTATTATGGTCCGTTAAATACAGTTGCTTTTAACGTAGGTTTCCATAACGAGCATCATGATTTTCCTTCTATCCCATGGAATAAGCTTCCGCAAATAAGGAAAACAGCACCTGAGTATTACGATACCCTGTACTATCATACCTCATGGACCAAATTGTTCTTACAGTTTTTGTTTGACAGGGAGATCTCATTGTTTAACAGGATCCTGAGAAAAGAGCGTGGACGGATAGCACTTACCGATGTTTCAAAACCTGATGCTGAAATGAGCATTAAAGTAGTGGAACCTGCAGTAGTTTAAAAATACAATAGACTTACGAAGTTTTAAAAAACTTCGTAAGTCTTATACATAATATAAATAACCGCTACTTATCCCTTCTAAGCGTGGTATGAAACTTCATCCCGTTAAAATCCAGATCCAGACCAACTGAATCAGCTTCAGGATAAAATTTTCCTTTATGCGGAATAACTACTCCCTGTGCATTGGTAACTTTAAAAGTAAAATCATTTCCAATTATTTTACCATCGTCAATAGTAACTGTGTTACCCTCTGATTCGCCGCTGCCCGTCAGCTTTTCCCCATCAACTTTAATGCTATAGTTAAGCGTAATATCTTGCCCCTCCGGCGCTTTAATTGTACCTGTCCATTTGCCCGACAGATCGGCTACGATAGCAGCCAAACAGATCATAAAGCAGCATACCAATGCCGCGGTTGTAAAAAGTTTCTTGCCCATGGTTTTAAGTTTTGCATATATGATGCTGTTTACCAGCATCAGGTTACAGCAAGATTATTTTCATTACTTATCCCGCTTAAGCGTGGTGTGCATTTTAGTGCCGTTATAATCTATATTCATGCTAACGGAATCAGCTTCTGAATAAAATTTACCTGAATGGGGTATAACCACACCTTCGGTATCTGTAATTTTAAAAGTGAAATCGCTTCCATTGATCTGGCCCTCATTAATAGTTACCGTATTACCCTTTGCCTGGGCTGTACCTGTAAGCTTATCACCATCAACCTTTATGGTATAAGTAAGCGTAACGTCCTCCCCATCCGGAGTTTTTAACACACCTGTCCATTTGCCTGAAAGATCAGCCACCATAGCGGCCAGGCAGATCATAAAGCAGCATATCAATGCTGCAGTTGTAAATAGTTTTTTGCTCATAACTTTAAGTTTTATAAGTATATGATGCTGCAAGGGAGTATTATGTTGCAGAATTTCAAGAGAAGCAAGAAGTCAAGAATCAGGAATCAAGATAAAAGAGGAATGCCGGTGGTATATTTTATGCTTATCCCTTTCTTGATTCCTGACTCTTACCCTCTTGATTCTTGCTTCTTTTCTCACCTACAAAAAAACCCTGCCGCATATGGCAAGGTCTCTTCATAAAATTTTAATAAGGATAAATTATTTATCGCGTTTAAGCGTAGCATGCATCAGCATGCCGTTATAATCTATATTTAAACCGCATGAATCTGCTTCAGCGTAAAGCTTGCCGGTATTTTTAACGGCAACACCGCCAACATCAATGGTGAAAGAAAAATCGGTGCCGTTTATTTTTCCATCGGTAATTGGTGTTGAGCCTTGCGGAGATTCACCTGTACCTGTAAGTTTATCGCCGTCAACCTTAAAATCATACTTTAAAGGGTAATCATTGCCATCAGGTGCATGCAATGATCCGCTCCATTTGCCGCTAAGGTCGGCCACTACAGCGAAACAAACCATAAAGCAGCAAACTAGTGCTATGGTTGTAAAAATCTTTGTTTTCATGTGTTAGGGTTTAAAGGTTTGCTATTTATTATCTTTCTTAACAATAAAGTGAACTTTCTGGCCGCCAAAATCCAGATCCATAGCTAATGAATCTGCATAGATCTTGCCGGTGTGCGGGTAATCAGCGCCTGATACAGTAACCTTGAATGAAAACTTATCTCCATCAATTTTTCCCTCATCAATTGGTACTGATCCCTGCGGTGAATCTGCAGTTCCGGTTAGTTTTTCACCATCAACCTTAAAATTATACGTTACGGGGATATCCTGCCCATCAGGAGTAACGATAGTACCCGACCATTTGCCGGTTATGTCTGCAACTATAGCGAAGCAAACCATAAAGCAGCATATCAATGCTGTAGTTGTAAAAAATTTCTTTTTCATAATTCAGTTTTAGTTTTTTATAAGATGCTCAAGTAGTTATAAATGTTACATTAAAGGTATAATTAATACCCGGAAATTTCCGGTGACTATTATCTCCTTAAAAATAAATGTTTTAATAATAAAGTGCATGGGTGAACGAAAATATTTTATAGAGAACAGCTATCGTAAATGTATAGCGGATAGAAACTCACCCTTCCCGGCACAGGAAAGAAAATCTGACACAAAACTCCTCTTTTAGAGGATCAGGGGGCTGTAGCTTTTATCAGCGTAGCGTGCGATTTTACATCGCCCAAACTAATATCCACACCTACCGAATCACCATAAAACCTGCCGCTGTGGTCAATTTCCATATTGTTTACCACAACATTAAAAGTAAAATTGTTGCCGGTTACTTTGCCATCATTTATGGGCATGTCGCCTTTGGGGGTTCTTGCAGTTCCGGTTAATTGGTTGCCGTCGATCTTAAAATTATACAGCAATGGGTACTCATTGCCCTGATCGGTTTTTAAAAGACCGGTCCACCGGCCGTTCAAGCTTTCAATGGTTGCAAATCCTGTAAAAAAGCAACACATTAACAACGCAGTAAAAATGATTTTTGGGGTTTTCATGATCAAAATTTTGTTTGGTATGTTATTGTTTTTTAATTACACTCAAACATGTTGGTTTTCACTAACAAAAGTATGATCGGCATTAAATGCTATGATGAACAATATGTTAAGTTTATTTACACAAAGATTATAGACCAGCTGATTTATTAACATTAAAGGGGTTGTTAACACGCACCGTTTTTTCTAAACCGTGATTACCTGATTTAAGGCTCAAAGAATTACTTTCAGGCTATTAGCCTAAGTTAATTAATCATTCCGATCCATAAATTTTATCAGTCACTGTCAAACAATATTCCTCTATCCTACCCCAACATCTTTATTAAAATTACAAAACAAGTTAAAATACGGTTATAATCAGGTAAAAATCCTCTATTATAAACTTTTAAAGTGCTTACTTTTGAATAGTGAATGATTAACGCGCTTGGCCAACTTAATCAACCACTCACTTAATCAACTCAATCAACTAACTTAAAAGGTTATGATTAAAAAACTAAGCTTACTGGTTCTAACTGGCTGCTGGCTTTCGGCGAATGCGCAAAAACAGGATTATCCTATCCAGCCGGTGTCTTTTACCAGCGTAAAGCTTACAGATCATTTCTGGACATCGCGGATTGAAACAAATCGTACAGTTACCATCCCGGCATCATTTACCCGTTGCGACAGTACGGGCAGGATCAAAAACTTCGTGATGGCTGCCGAGCACAAAGGCAAGTTTTGCACCACCTATCCTTTTGACGATACCGATATTTATAAAACTATTGAAGGCGCTTCATATTCGTTAGCAGTTCATCCCGATACGAAATTAGCCGCCTATATCGATTCGCTGATTACGATTGTAGGCAAGGCCCAGGAGCCCGATGGCTATTTATACACCGCAAGGAGCATTGACCCGGTACATCCGCAATCATGGGCAGGATCTGAGCGCTGGATAAACGAATCGAAAATGAGTCACGAGCTGTACAATTGCGGCCATATGTATGAGGCAGCCGCCGCCCATTTTATGGCAACCGGCAAACGCAACTTTCTTAACATCGCCCTAAAAAATGCCGACTTGCTGGTACGCACTTTCGGACCAAATAAAAAACATGTTGCCCCAGGCCATGAAATTGTTGAGATGGGCCTGGTAAGACTTTATAGGATTACCGGAAAAACGGATTATTTAAACCTTGCTAAGTTCTTTATTGATCAGCGCGGAATAAAAAAATATAACGATAAGAGTAAAAACGTTTACGAAAACGGCACTTATTTCCAGGATAATGAACCGGTTATTGCCCAGGATGAAGCCGAGGGCCATGCTGTACGCGCCATGTACCTTTATTCGGGAATGACGGATGTTGCAGCCCTAACCGGCGATACCGCTTATATAAAGGCTATCGACAGGATCTGGAACAACATGGTCACCAAAAAAATGTATGTGCAGGGGAGCATAGGCGCTGTTGGCGATGGTGAACGTTTTGGCGATAACTATGAGCTGCCCAATACCACCGCTTATAATGAAACCTGTGCCGCCATTGGCAGCGTTTTCTGGAACCAGCGGATGTTCCTGTTACACGGTGATTCCAAATATATTGATGTAATGGAAAAGACGCTTTATAACGGGCTGATCTCGGGCGTGGGCCTTGATGGAAAATCTTTTTTTTACACCAATGCCATGCAGGTAAGCGACAGCTTTAATCACCCTGACCTGGAGCGCGGACGATCTGGCTGGTTTATTTGTTCTTGCTGCCCTACCAATGTAGTAAGGCTTATCCCTTCCATCCCGGGCTACATTTACGCACAAAATGGCAGCGATGTTTACGTAAACCTGTTCATCAGCGGTACCGGGAATTTAAAAGTGAACAATAAAGATTTAAAAATAACCCAGCAAAATAATTACCCATGGGATGGTGGTTTAACTTTTATCATTGAGCCGTCATCAGCAATGGACATGAATCTAAAAATCCGCATCCCTGGCTGGGCGCAAAACCAGGCTATCCCGTCAACACTTTATTCGTACGAGCACTCATCGGCACAAAAAATAGAAATAAAGGTTAATGGCAACGCGGTTGATTATCAAATAAAAAACGGCTATGCGGTTATCAGCAAAAAATGGAAAAAGAATGATAAGGTTGAATTAACCCTGCCAATGGATGTGCAACGCGTTGTTGCCAATACAAGCCTGGTTGATGATAACGGCAAGGTGGCCCTGCAGCGCGGCCCAATTATGTACTGTGCCGAATGGAAAGATAATGATGGCAAGGCCAGTAACATTATTATTTCAAAAAACACTGTTTTTACAACGGCTTATGAGGCGGCTTTATTAAACGGGGTAATCGTTTTAAAAGCCAATGTAAAAAGTGTTGATATTGATGAAAAAGCACAAACTATCAGTACATCAAACAAAACCATGACCGCAATTCCTTATTACTCATGGGCTAACCGGGGTAAGGGCGAAATGACAGTATGGTTTCCTGAACAAGTAAAATATATTGAATTGATAACAAAATAATTTATAAACCGTAGTTTTGACAGTATTAAACCAAAATACCACCGTTTCTACGGTTAAACCAATTATCAAATCAATATTAAAATGATGAGAAAACTATTTTTACTGACCTGCATGGCTGCTGCCCTTACACTTAGGGTTGCCGCACAGGAAATTTCAATCGCAAAAGGATGGAAATTTGCTCTCGGTGATTCAACCCAATGGGCATCGCCAACTTATAACGATCAAAACTGGAAACCCATTAGCCTGGCGCACAGCTGGGAGAGCCAGGGCTATAAAGGTGAGGATGGTTTTGGATGGTACAGGCTGCACGTGGTTATTCCATCATCAATAAAAGAAAAAGCATATTTAAAAGACAGCGTGCGCATTTACCTGGATGCGGTTGACGATAATGATGAAATTTACCTTAATGGAAAGCTGGTAGCAAAATATGGCGGCAAAGGCGGCGATATAAAAACCGGTAATTATGGTCCGCGCAGCTATACCATTGCAGCCAACAATCCCGCTATTTTTTGGGATAAAGAAAATGTATTGGCTATCCGCATATTTGATACAGGTGGTGATGGTGGTATATATGGTAATAAATTCACAATAGGTATGGCCGACCTGATGGACCCGGTAAGCATAAATACCGATGCCGAGTTTAGCTATGGCGATAATAACAGCTTAAACAAAGCCATTAAACTAACTACAACAAGCAATTATGCCTATAAAGGAAAATTGGCTTTTAAAGTAACCGACCCGGAGAATAACAACGTTATTTATGATAAAACAAATGATGTTCAATTTACAGCTGGCAAGCCATTCACTTATACCTTCAACATAGCCCGGCTCGAGAAAAGATCATATCGCGTTAGCTATACTTTTACCGAGGAGAAATCGGGTAAATCAATAACCAAAACTGATGGCACACCTTATGTGCTTACCCCCTATCCAAGCTCAAAACCACAAATAAACGGGCCTGATGTTTATGGCGCAAGGCCCGGCAATCCGTTTTTATACCTGATCCCTGCCGGTGGTAAAAGGCCGTTGACTTATGCAGCAGAAGGCTTGCCTGATGGCTTAAAGCTTGATGTTAATACTGGAATTATAACAGGCGTGGTTAATCAAAAAGGAGATTACCCGGTAACCCTTACCATAAAGAACAATCTGGGTACCAGCACAAAGAAATTCACCATCAAAATTGGCGACGTAATTGGCCTTACCCCTGCCCTGGGCTGGAACAGCTGGAACGCATTCGGCCTCAGTGTTAACGATGAAAAAGTACGTGTTGCGGCAAAGACCATGATTGAAAAACTGAGCGCTCATGGCTGGAACTTTGTTAATATTGATGACGGGTGGGAGGCAGAACAACGTGCTGCAAGCGGCGAGATTGTAACTAACCAGAAGTTCCCGGATATGAAAGCCACAACCGATTTTGTGCATAGCCTGGGTTTAAAAATGGGCATTTACTCATCGCCTGGTCCGCGTACCTGCGGCGGCTATTTAGGCAGCTGGCAACATGAAGACCAGGATGCCAAAACATATGGCGACTGGGGTATTGATTACCTGAAATACGACTGGTGTTCATACAGTGAGGTAACGGCTAAAATCCCTAACCTTGATGATATGAAAAAGCCATACCAGGTAATGCGGGCTTCGTTAGATAAAATTCATCGTGATATTATGTTCAGCTTTTGCCAGTATGGTATGGGCGATGTATGGAAATGGGGAGCAGAAGTGGGTGGTAACAGCTGGCGTTCAACAGGCGATATTACCGATACCTGGAAAAGTATGAGTGATATTGGCTTTAACCAAGTTGAAGATGGTCCTTACGCTCAGCCCGGTCATTTTAATGATCCGGATATGCTGGTGGTAGGCAAAGTTGGTTGGGGCGATAATCAGCATAATACTCATTTAACACCTGATGAACAATATACACACATCAGCTTATGGAGCTTGCTATCATCCCCTTTATTAATTGGCTGCGATATGGGCAAGCTGGACAGGTTTACATTAGGCCTGCTAACCAATGATGAAGTGCTGGCCATTGATCAGGATGCTTTGGGTAAATCGGCGAAACAAGCTATAAAAACTGACAGTTACCAGGTTTGGATAAAAGATTTGGCCGATGGCGGCAAAGCGGTAGGCTT
>Ga0206981_10242_pt1 | contig 15579 bp, 19 predicted proteins | sample Alteio_BWMinCont_17_FD_153312 | JGI IMG/M metagenome (GOLD analysis project Ga0206981, IMG submission 153312) | Enriched cells from forest soil in Barre Woods Harvard Forest LTER site, Petersham, Massachusetts, United States -... | ecosystem: Environmental > Terrestrial > Soil > Temperate forest >... | reverse complement strand
CAGTATTTTTTTGGAATGAATATAGACTGCACTGTCTAAGGAAACTTTGCCGGGAGAGCCCAAGATAATTGTTCCGACGATGTCTTGGAGGTTGATATCTTTTAAGTCTATACGGTCATCAAGTTGAATAACTCGTAAGGCTTCCTTGATAATAACGGCAGCCTGACTGTAATCGCCCAACTGAGACCAAACAGGCAGAGATAAAGTTGCTTTATAATTATGAAGATTGTCTGTGGGATCATAGATAACAATAGGCTTGATAACAGCATTAGGATATTTTTTGTAAAAGTTTTGGGGAACCTCAAATCGGTTTGTCAGCGACAGTTCTTTAGATTCAACATAAAAATACGCAATCCTCTCGAATGACTGTTCGATGAGTTGTACGATGCCTGGAGAGTTATGACGCCAAACACTCAGTCTCTTTCTTGCCAAATCAAACGCTGGCAACTGTCGAATATTAACATCGTAATAAGGCCTTAAAAGTCCGTCAGGGGTCACAAAGTTATGAGTGTCCTGAAACTTGGGATTCTTTAGAAATAGAGAAATCTCAAGTGGCGAAGCTCCGGGGGTTGCCTGAACTGAATAACTGCCACCGCCGCTATTTCCAGCCAGGGCGGAAATGCTAAGGGCCGAAATAAGAATGGGAAGCAACAAACGTACAATACTGGTTTTCATACAAATCTCCATAAAAGTAGTAAGAGCAAAATCAATACCTACAAAGGCGCACAAACAGTAATTTAGCCTATTGCGTCAATATTTATAGACAAAGTAAGTAAAAATATGGCATTAATTTTGAGTTTTACTTAATTAACTATGCTAAACTAATGATATGGCTTTAAAAAATGTATTTGAATTTGATGATTATAAAGAGTATTTAGCTCACTTGGAGAAGGAGAAATCTTATTTTTCACGGGGGTTTCGTTCCCGGCTCGCTGAAGAGATAGAATGCAACAATGCTTTCATTAGCCAAGTTTTAAACACTCATGCAAATTTTTCCTTAGAACAGTCCCAGAAGATTTGTGGCTACTTCAAACTTAATCCTGACGAAGAACGATATTTTTTATTTCTTGTCGAGTACGCAAGGGCTGGAACAAAACCTTTGCGGGAACACTTCAAAATTCTCCTAGAGGAACTGAGGGACAAATATCTCAACATCAAAGGGCGAGTAAAACAACAGACAGTCCTTTCTTCAGAAGCACAAGCTACCTATTACAGTCATTGGTATTATGCGGCCATTCACATGCTAGTGACAGTTCCGCAATTTAGAACCGCCCGAGATGTGGCAGGGGCATTGAGATTGAGTGAATCTTTAGTGGAGAGGGTAATGTCTTTTCTTTTATCGTGTGGGCTTCTCATAGAAAAGAATGGGACATTTATTACTGGTCCAAGCTATCTCCATCTCGACCGGGAATCTCCAAATATTTCAAAACACCATTCTAACTGGCGCATGGTTGCAATCCAGTCTTTAGAAAACGAAGAAAAAAATGACATTCACTACTCTACAGTTTCGACTCTCTCAAAAAAAGATGTTGAGGCGCTTCGCTCAAAGTTCACTGAAGAGATTCAAAACTATGTGCAAACTGTTTCACAGTCTAAGGAAGAAACAATGTATTGCTTCAACCTTGATTTTTTTAAAATTTTAGCCGAATGTTCTGGCCGAAGAGACAAGTTTTAGAAATAATTTCTGTTCAAAGCTAAGACTCCTTCTTAGCCAAGCTTTGACGAGCCAGAGTGGAATGCAATGGGCTTATACACAAAATTGCAACGGAGATAATCCAAAACCTGGGAGTCTCATTCTAAGTTCATCAAGAATTGAATTGCAAAATATGGCTGGAAGCTTGGGTTATGATGGAGTTGATAGGAAAGTCACACCCGAGACGATTGAAGGTGCTCTCTTTTCTCTAAAGGAGGAAGTTAATAAATTGGCTAAAAATCTTTGGGTTTTTGATGCTGCGGCTTTGGGAGCCAGTGCTTATTTTGACGGACTTATTCGACAGAGTGCATATCCGTCGTTATACGCTGATTCTTGCAATCAGAATTTGGACCTCTCTAATGAGAGTAAAATAGTCAATCTCGCTCTCACTACAATATCCCATGACATTAATGACCCTCGCTTCCCAAGTGGTTTCACTGGTTACTTGAATGGCTTACAGAAAAAGGTCTTGCAGGTCAGTGATTTGCAGTCGAACTGGAATTCTATCTTGTACTTTGGCGAAAGTGGCCGGGACTGATCGGCATAAAGCCACAGAGTTTCAGTTGACGATACTTAACGTAATTAGAACCATTGGAGAAATAAAATGAAAGTAGCAATATTGATATTAGCATTAACTTTAAATTCCAGTTTTGTATTTGCGGCGAGTGGAACTTCAAACCGTCTCGCTTTCGGACTCACGAACATTGTAAAAAAATCCGATGTCCCTAATCAAAATGCCATTTGCGATTATGTCTCGCCAGTATCAACGCAAGTTAATGATTGCTTAATGTCCTACGAAGATGCGAAAGCCTACTGTGCCAATATAGGGAAACACCTTCCTACTGATAGAGAGTTTGCGAAAATTGCCATGTCTTTAGGAGCAGCGGGAATTCGTGAGCCAGCCCATAATGATTCTCACTCTGAAGGTGCTAGCTGTGTTTTGCCTGCGGATATGGTGACGGAGCTACAACAAAATCAAAAAGAAGGTTATTACCCTGTCCGGGACTCTTTCAACCGTGACTCAAAAGGTTCTCAGGTAGCTTGTGGCTTTATTGACTTTTATTTTAGTTCAAAAGGTTTCAGCGGTCCCGTTGGAGTTTTGGCAAAATATCAAAATGTCGGTGATCTAAGATATTTTTGGAGCCTCACACCTTACGCCGTAAATACTGCTGTGACTTTTAGTGACTGGGACGGACCAAATCAACAAATGTCGAAGGGCCGCCTTGTTCATTTTGGCACGCTCAACCCAGAGTATGACAAGTTACCAGTTGTTTGCACCAAGTGAGTAAACCTTGAGAGGCATGTGTGGCGGAAATACGCTCATCCATCCAGTATAGTCGTGCTGAATTTTATGATTTGGTTTGGAGTACCCCCACAATCAAGTTGGCAAAAAATTTTGGGCTATCGGATGTAGGATTAGCGAAAATTTGTAAGAAGCATAGAATCCCCAAGCCTCCTCTTGGATACTGGGCAATGTTGCAGCATGGAAAAAAAGTTAAGCAGACGCCACTTCCAAAAATTACCGATGGAGAATTAGAAACGATCAGAATTAATCCTAAGGCTGCACACGAAGTTGAGTTAAGCTCCGAGGTCAGGGGCTTTATTGAGGCCGAGGCCATTGCCGAAAATTTGATCATTGTGCCGGATAAATTAATCTCCCCTCATCCGTTGATTCGTGCAACTAAAGCCGCCTTCAACCAAAAAACAACTGACTCATTTGGGCGGATAAGACCTAAAAGAGAACCTAACACTCTAAATTTGAGTATTGGCCCCAATAGTATCGAACGAGCTATGAAGATTATGGATGCCCTGCTCAAAGCCTTAGAGAAACGCAATTTTCCAGTTCGAGTTGTGGACGATAAAAAATATTGGAATTCACGCGGCGAGTATCGCACAGAAATTGTTATTCTTGGAGAGCCCGTAGAGATCCGTATGGAAGAACCGGCCAATCGCTCCGAAGTTGATCCAAAGGAAAAGGAGAAAGAACCCTGGCTATACTACTCATCTTATAAATATGTACCCTCTGGTTGCCTTAACCTAATTATAGAAAGCTATGTTGGAGGTGGCCTAAAGAAAACTTGGGCCGATACAGATAAACACTCCGTAGAAACTCGACTAAACTCTTTCATTTGTGGGCTTATACTTGCTGCTGAAAGTCTTAAGAAACGACGCTTAGAAAAGGAGGAACAAGATAGGATGTGGGCGGAGGCTGAGAAAATCAGGGCTGATCAAGAAGAAAAGAAAAAACAAGAGAATCTCAAGATTAAAGACTTATTAGAAAAGGTTAATAACTGGCATGAAAGCCAGAAAATCAATATTTTTTTAGATGCTGCTGAGGCTACGCAGAAATCTAGCGGAGAAAAAAATGAGAAAATTCTTGAGTGGATCATTTGGGCTAGGAGATATGCAGACTCGATTAATCCTCTCTCAAATAGTCATCCCCCCTCAAAATGAATACTAAAACCTCTACTAATATTTCACTATTTTGAGGCTTCAATTATCCGACTTACCACTAAGTCAGTCCGGTATTCGTCTCTTGATTACTTTGGGGGAAAGGTGTACTTAAACCCAACTAAAAATATTTAGAGGTGCGATGGATATTGGGACACTAAACGAGATTTTGACCTTTGCTGAATCGGAGTATCTCGTTAATTCGCCCATTGTTGAGTCGGGCCAGCGGAAGGTTTATCTTGCTCAAAAACACGGATCTCCTGATCGTTTTATTTTGAAGATTTGCCCCCTCCATCCCATCGCAGTGGCCCGAATACAGCGTGAAATAAAAATTCTGTCTGAAACCGAGTCTCAATACTTCCCCAAATTCTATTTCCAGTTTTTTGTTACTGATGAAATTATTAGCTACTTCATTGATAGCTTTGATCCAAAAACCCAAGTCAGGATAAACGAACTTAAAAAAATGAACATCCGCCCCTTTTTGGTGACAGTAGAAGAGCATATCGAAAATGTTCCTTGGCAGTCGTGCTCCGGTTACTTGCAACAAGAAAAATCACTTATAGACTTTCTACTCCAACTGTTTGATGGCGTCCAACTTCTATGGGGTAAAAAGATTGTTCATCGAGATTTAAAGCCTGAAAATATATTGATTCGTCCTAATATGAAACCCGTGATCATAGATTTAGGTATCGCAAAAAGTATGAGCGAGGGGGCTACGATCATTACCAATCCGGCTTTTCCTTCTCCATGTACGCCCCGCTATGCTGCTCCGGAGCAACTAACAAACAATAAAGCAGAGGTTACATATAAAACAGACCAATTCTCTATTGGGGTGATTGCATTTTCTATGCTCACCGGAGTATTTCCCTACGGAAGTGATGCTGAAATAGGAATAGAAGGTGTAATCCATAATTTTTTTGCTGGGCGAGTGGCTAATATTAAAGATCATAATGCAGCAGTCAGCGATGGGATGGCTACGTTTATTGAAAAACTCATTAAAGTTTATCCATACCAAAGATTTCGAACTGTTGACGAAATCATCACCACTTTAAATGAAATCAAGGGAGCACCATGAAGATACTCCATCAGGCAGGCCACAATACAAGTTGGAATTTAGAGAGCTTTCAGAACGAGAATTGCGGGGATGGCATCATTTTTAGCCCCGTTCATTACTCTATGGAAAGATTGACCAAGATTGATTCTAAAGTCAAAAAAGTAAGTTTGTTTGATCCACAATTTTATATTCCAGATTCTCAGAAGGTTAAGCTACACAGTTACGAATTCTTCCCAGAAAAAATCACAAATGGATTTTCCACGACAGATTTTGAAGGCGTGGCTCATAAATCAGCAGCGATGTGCTTAGATTTTCAACTTGAGAATGACTTTGAATCAATTGTCGTTCCCGCTCGTTATTTTCCAGAGTTGGTCTCCGATTATATTGAAAAACAGAGAGCATTCACCGTTGAGCCTTTTCTTGCGGAGCTTGAGAAGAGAAAAATTAAAAAGAAAGTGCTTTTATCCTTGCCAGTTACAACTGCGATGACTCAAGACAAAGGCTATCGACAACAGATTCTTAATTGGATTACTTCTTACCCAGAAATCTCTGGAGTCTATTTGTTGACTGAGATCGGAGAGACTACCAAGCAGATTTGTACCCCCGAGAAATTGCAGACACAGGTGGACTTCATTCGTGACCTTCAGGGTGCCAATCTTCATGTCATTGCCGGATATTGTAATACTGAATCTGTCATTTTAACGCTGCTTGAACCATATGCTGTCACTATCGGGGCGTATGAAAATACGAGAACCTTTTCGATTGATAAATTTCTTGAAGAAGAAAGTGACAAGCGTGGGCCAGCTCCTAGGCTTTATTTTCCAAAACTTCTTAATTGGATGCGCTACGACACCGCGATAGAGATAAAAGATGACCATCCAGATATTTGGAAGAAAATTTATGTTCCAACTATCCATTCTGAGACGATTTTCAAGACGGGAAGACCCCACTTTACAAAGCCGGAGCTTTATAAACATCATTTTCAACTGATCTCTGAGCAATTAAGAGATCTCTCAAAAAAGGAGCTAGGTGGTCGAGTCGAGGCAGTAAAGGAGATAATTAGTGGCGCGAAATCACTCTATCAAGAAATTGAAGCGTCAGGAGTCATGTACTTTGATCGGAATTGTAGCGGTGATCATTTGCCTATATGGAATAGAGTTGTCAATAAGCTGTCTTCATCGAAGTAAAACATTCGTAAGCAACTTCGTTGATACGGAGATAGTTTTCGTTTTTCTTTCTTTCATTTTGTTGCGGCACAAAATGGAACTGTAACTTATTTTCGGTAAGCGAAACGAGGCCAATGTTATGGAATTTAAACATCTCAAGGTTGGCGATTGCGGCTGACGTTCTTGTCCCATCGAGTAGAACAAAGGCAAAATCTGAGAACCTTTTATATCTTTGGGCTTGTGTGAGAGCTTTACGCCAATCTTTTAGTTTTGCCTCCACAGATATGACTAAATCGGCGACAGGCTCATATTCTTTTACGACGTGAAAGATGTTGTCTTCTCTTCGTTGTAGAAATCCAGCATGTTCATATTCATCCAACCGTTTCACCGCGCTGTTTTTTGATAACCCAAAGGATTGGCAAAAATTCTCGATACTTAATTTTGTCCCGCGTTTCATTGAGGCGAGAGGGGCAATCCAGTTGGGGTTTATAGGGTCGCGTGACCGACGCTGACCGACACCTGACTTGAATGTTCCCAATACCACGTCAGCAACACCAAAATAGCTATCAAACTCGTGAACGAGAAAATATTTAGAGACAGACTTATGAAGTAGCGATTTAAGAAAATCGTTAGATCGTTCAGTAAATGAGTTTACAAGTTCTTCTTCACGGTTGAACAATTCCATACCCCCTATTTACTGCTTAAAGAATTTTTCTGAAACTACTTTTCTAATAAGCACGTCCAACGCGGTCGATTCTTTAAAGCCATGCTCTTTACACCACGCTGCAAACCCCTCTTTTGTGCTTTTGGACAAGGTAAAGTTGTAGCGCTCCTTTTTGTCCGTAGGTTTCCGTAGCTCCTCGATAATCTCTCGTTCAAGTGAGTTCATATACACCATAAGTAAGTAGATAATATAAGTATAGATAGTGTGTATAAAAAATCAACAGATTCAAGTTTAGGTGCAATTTTGTGACTGGTAAGTGGGTGCTTTCTTTCTTACACTTGGAAAATGGCAATTTTAGTGAGTTACGATGTTTCAGATAATAAGCAGGCGGAATTCAAAGCGGAAATGGTAGTGCGCGGCTATGCTGATGCCTTCCCAATTGGTGGCGCAGGTAAACCCCTTCCAGAATCCACTTTGATTAAGGCTAACGGTACAGAAAGGGCTGCAACTGTTGATATGGCGCAGGTAGCGCAAAAATTAGGAATAAAGCTTGAGAAAGCAGTCGCAGTCAATGTTTCCGGGATTGAAGTCTATCCACCTTGATGTCCCTTATTTGGGTGTTGGATGCTTTATATTTTCCAAAATCCGCGAGACCATTTGTGGGTGCCATGCTTTCCCTCGGCACTTTGTTGAAATGCCTAGCTGAGTCATAGTCCTGGCAATTTGTCGAAGTCCCATACCCTGAACTTTCAGTTCTAAGATTGCGTCGATGACTCTCTGTTCGGCCTGATGAACGACGGACTTACCACTTTGTAGCCTTTGGCCATATCGAGGCTGTGCGGGGCGTCCGTGAGGGTTGTGAGGCTCCCTGACGGAGATTCCGAAGTATTCAAGGCGTTTTCTTATGGCCTCCTTGGAGGAACAAATCTGTTCCGAAATCTGAGCTAAAGACAGCCCCTCGGAGACGTATTTTTGATAGAGGAACTCGCGGTTTTTGAAAAGGCGAGTATGGACAAACCCAAAGGAATCAAGTAGTTCTAATGGAGGAACTTTGAGTACGGGATGAGTCTCGTCTGTCCCGCCATTCTTTTTCATCAAAAGAGTGATAAAAAATAGGAAAACCAAAAATTGTAAGTACTTAAAACCACGCAAGGGCGTGCGTTTCCTGAACCTGAATCAGTCGCGACATTTCTTGAAATTTCACTGTTTTGCTTCTTAATTGCTTCCCGGATGCTTCCTAATGAGGAACTTCGACAACAGGTTCTGAGATAGCAAATTTAAATACTTTTTTGGTATCGTTAGCCTTTAGATCAATCCCTTCCAAGATCCTCATCCATACGAATTTCCCTATCATTTTGCTGCGAAGGTTCTCTGGGTATTCCAGAAGCCATTCGCTCTTTCGCTCGACGATATTTTTTGCGAGATCCTTGTCCACAAGAGGATCTTTAGCATCCAAAAAGAAATGGGTATTCCCAAGAATCTTTCCTTCACCAAGCTCGGTCCAACCGATTGTGACGGCTTTTCGGTCTAAAATCATGAAGTGGCTTCGGTCCTCTTCCTTCTGTCGAATAAAGGTAAGGTATACGGAATAAGAAGCATTTTTATATGTTAAAGTGCCATCGGGCTCTCCCGCGCCAACTCGAGAATAATGCTGACGGTATTCAATGCCAGGAATATTAAGAAAACCCTTGGGTAACCAAGGGCCAATAATTAAGGTATCCTCAATCGCGACATTCTGGCTCAGTAGGTGGTCGAGTGCTTTGGTTGGTGTGTAGTCGCCGTCAGAACTAATTTCGACCATTTGCGACAATTTGGAAAATATGTACTCGTTCTCCGAACTACCAAGGTCAGTACCATATTGTTTTCCCAAATCAGAAAAGTGTATATCCGGATTGTCGATGAGATAATCTCTAGGCAGCAGCGTATTAATTCCCCATTTCAGATCAGAGCTTTCTTCAGGGGACAAAATAACTGCATGGCGACTGAAGAGTCTCCTTAGTTTTGCTGATTCTGGAAATGCCTTTAGAAATGCCTGTTCAACTTTATTTAGTCGTTCTTGAGAAATTGGTTTACTTATCAGATCTAACTCCGAACGTATGCCTGCGTCTTTGACCACTTTCTTGATAGCTGAAGTAAATTGATCTTTCAGAAGGGAAAGATCATCATTGATCCCCGCGTACTTAGCATCTTGAATACCTTGCGCGAATTCTTGTTCAAATTGTTGGTCATTTAAGAACCAGCTCATAACATCATGCTTTCGCAACTCTAAACTCTCAATATCTTTTTCCGATGGTCTCCGGCGGAGAAAAGACCTAAGTAAGAGGACAAAGAAAAAACGCTTTACATAACTATCAGTCACCATAGCTTTAGCATGAGTTTCCGGAATCGACTCCCACCAGTCCCAACCCCAGAGAGTGTCACGATGTCCACGTTGGATGCTGTTATAGAATTCAAGTAACGCTACAAAACTGAGACTGAATTGATTTACGACGTCGGTCAAAAACAGCGAGGTATCGGTATTTGAATTGTCGGCATCGCTACGTGCTTCACCTTCCTTTGATAAAAGCGAATATGTCCCTAAGCCTACTAAAATTTCATGGCCCCATCTGTAAAAATTGGACTTCTTTAGCTGTTCGTCTGCATCATAGTCCCAATCGATCCCGTCAAACTCCTGCCGGAAAGACTCAGTCAAAGCAGATCTAGCTTTGGAAAAGTAATCGAGTTTTCTATAGTCGATACCTAGCTTGGCATGGCTCTGTATTTCCCGAAAGACTGGCTTCACATATTCAAAAAGATCTTTGTTCTGAAAGAGCTCAGGTTCACTTTCTCCTTTTTCAATATCAGATAAAATCCTATATCTTAGCAGAGATTTTACCCAATCCAGTGCCCCTGTCCCGGCCTCCGCAATATTAAAAAAGATGTCCATGAAGGAGAGTTAAGAAGTTGACTTAAAAAGTCATGTGGACGAAATCTTCGTATTGCAACGGTAACTTTGGATCGTAGATATTTTTCGGAAAGATTCGGCAAAAATCTGATTAGTAGAAATAGTACTCCCAGTAAAATAAGAACGACTATTCCACCCCAAGACAATAAGGGATATTCATTGCAACAAGCGGGTATAGGAATCGTATTCAAGATTGGCTTGATGGGGGACGCTTGCATGAGGCACAAACCTCTAAAATCATCGTAGTACTGAGTGTTCATTAATAAAGTAATCACTGCTGCCGTCCTCGATTTTGTACTCAAATATTTTTAAAATTGTCCAGGTAGGTTCTCCATATGTAAACACAATATATCTTAAGTCGATTAAAACTATAATTTTGGCTTTTTCTTCGGCGTCTTCTCACTAAACAATTGTTTGTTAATTTCTGTGAGGCTCATTCCCGGACCTCAAGAGACACAAATTGGGGCCTGCCTAAAAGTTTAACAGGTCATTTATCTTGACCACTCGGTCGCAATTTCAACCTGGCTTAAACCCAGTGCTTTAGCGATTTTAAGAAGAGTCACCCTTCTCGGCATGGTAGCGCTCCCAAAAAATCTTGAAAGTGATGGCTGGGGAATCTCAGTGAGCTCAGCTAATTTTTTTATCCCACCATGTTTGTCCACTAGTAGCCGAAGGTTGTCCTTAAACTCTCGAACATTTTTGGCAATCCTTTCAAGATCATCAAACCGAACATAAACCCCTTCGACTTTCTCTTTCTGAGAACAGTCATCAATGAGGTCTTGGATGTCAGCTACGATCTCATCACGCTCTTTTTTGTCATCTTCTTCAACCCACATTTTCATAAGGTTATAAACCCCTTCAAATTTGAAAGCTGTCTCCACAGCAGCGGCAATGAACTTGTGGGGGAGTTTAGCTTCGTTCATGCCATGACCAATCTCTATGAGTTCAACTTTTAAATCAGGGGTAATTTTTCTAGCTTTCATTTTAACCTCCCACACTCTGTGAACTGACCTTGACGGATCAGCTGTAAGTGCGTTCTGAATTTCTCTAACTTCCTTTTCTCTTTTTTAGGATCTTCCTTCACATAAGCTCCACATAAATAAGACTCGCCTAACATGCCAACTGGAAGTCTTAGTTGGACCTTTCCATTACCCACTTGATGCCACTTCATTTTAAATCCACTCACAATTCTTGTTCCTGATGACTCCGCGATGGACCAAAACTTAGAAATAGAAAACTTTGGGTCATTAGGGTAATTCTTCAACCGCAACACGTCTGGACGGAACCCATTTTTATATTCGGGATCTGAAAAAGTGTTATTGTGTTTCAATTCCAAGTACGAATCCAAAGCCCATTGCGTGATGATGATCTCCAAAGCCACTCCTCTCACTTATATATGGCTCAAATAGCCTATATACCTCTATTAACAAATATAACATAAATAACATTACTAGCAAACTGTATTTTCGGAGTTGGTTCACCTACCGGTTGGAATTAGATAGGATCTAGATAGTTGAAAATCAATACATGATTTCAATGATTTAGGTGTCTTTTTAAATCGTTTGTGGTACTTTGCTTTTTGTCGGTGTCGAGTTTGGTACACCCCGCCAACTAATTGAAATGATTAAAGTTTTAGATAAAATAAAAATTGAATCAAAGGGAAATGAAAGGACTAATTGGGAATTCCGCTCCTGGTTGAAATTTAATGCTCCAGACAACATCGACAAGATCGTCTCACAATTAAGCCAAGAATATTCAGCACAAATTGCCGGGAATGCGCTAACTGTTGCAGTTCCCTTCAAATGACTTTAAAGCCGGGAGATCTGAAGGCTATGGCTGTTTTCAAGCAACTATCGATTAAAGAATTTAAAAAAACCTATACGAATTTGGATGAGGACGGCGATTTAACTTTGTGTAGCCCTTGTCCTATGTTGAAAAACAAGAGTTGTTCTATCTATGAAGAGCGGCCTGATACCTGTCGCACATACCCTCATTTGGAAAAGCCGGAATTTTTACGAAGACTCATCGGTGTCATTGGGAATCTTTCTATTTGCCCCATTGCATTTTCCGTATTTGAAGAGCCAAAGCATCTCATGAATTGGCGAGCATCTAGAGGAACAAACGATGCTTGAAGCAATTGCATCGAGATTAAAGAAATCTGGTAAGACAACGGTGGAAGTCTTTTGCACTTGGCTGACTACTCCCTACGAAGGTCTTTCGCTAACTGTTGAGCCTGTAGGAAAAGTAACTTTTCCTGTGTCTGCGAGAATGGCAAAATCGCTAATTGTTGAAGCAGAACTAGCTCGATTCGGCCATAAAGACAAAACACTTCTGGATCGATCAATTCGGGATACATGGGAGATCCAAAAAGATCGTGTCCACATAGATCAAAAATGGAGTGATCAACTCCGACTAGCTTTGCAAACAATTAAAAAAGATTTGAACCTACCAGCCGACGGAGAACTGAGGGCAGACCTTCACAATCTGTTGATTTATATGCCCGGGCAATTTTTTAAAGCTCACCAGGATTCTGAAAAGGCTGATGGTATGGTGGCAACCTTGTTGATCTTGCTCCCGAGCGAATTCACCGGAGGCACTCTTGTTATCGATCAACATGGCGACCGAAAGGTATTCGAAGCCCAGAAATCAGATAAAAATCTCACATTTATTGCCTTTTACTCGGACTGTTACCATGAAGTAAAGGAAGTAACTAGTGGCTATCGACTAGCTCTGACTTACAATTTATTTTTTAAACCTCTTTCTAAATCCATAACCTCAACAGAAAATGTTGAGTTAAATAAAGAGGTACAATCTTATTTTTCTCAACCCTCAGAACATAATCACGAGTACAGGGATAAACGTCCGCGTTGGTTGGTCTATCTTCTTGATCATGAATACACGCGAAGTAGTCTGGGGTGGCCAAATTTAAAGGGCAAGGACCGCGACAGAGTGGGCGAACTTTTGGCTTGTGCTGACCATCTCAATCTAACGGCCCATTTAGCTTTAGCGGATGTTCATGAAATGTGGAGTACCGAAGGGGACGATAATTGGGGCGGACGTTATGGACGTCGTTGGCGTTACGACGAAGACGATGAGGAAGCGATTCAAGCTGACTCAACAGATTATGAGCTTTCAGAACTCATTGAAGATGAGATTATACTGCGCCACTGGATTACCCGTGCCGGTAATAAGTTCGAAGAGTGGGACAAGTACGTCCCTCGCGGGATGGTGTGTTGGACTAAAGCCGTAGATGAGTTCAAGCCATTTAAAAGCGAATACGAAGGCTACATGGGAAATTATGGAAATACTTTGGACCGCTGGTACCATCGGGCGGCCATTGTTTTGTGGCAGAAAGAGTTAGATTTAGTCAATCTGTTCATCTGTGACAAGACTGAGGCGTTGCGAATCGTCGGTGAGACTTTGAGTAAGAATATCGAACAAGGTCAAAAAGCTGCTCGAGAGCTTCTTCCGTATTGGCCAGATAAGATCCATCGATTTTTGGATCCAGTTGTTGTTTTAGATGTTGCAAACAGGCTCAAAGATCAGGAGTTGGCATTTGAATTTGTCAAAACCGCGGGAATCGGAGCGCTGAGGGAAAAGAATCTTTTATCCTTCTCAACACTCCTCGAATCTTATGGCGAAAATTGGTTTATTCCTATTTTGGATTTTTGGCGAAGAAATCGTGAGTGGGACGATGAAGATTCAATTATGGATGAGTTGAAACCATTGGTCAGCCAGTTCGCCGAAAAGCATAAGAAAATCAGCCACTGGATTTTGAAAGATCAGCTTTCACTTCTGGTTCAAAGCGACCTGGAACAAGAAAAGCACTCGAATCGGCGGGAAATTCGGGAGAAGTTGTCAAAGAGGTTTAAAGTCGTTGAGATCATACTTAAAGTTTCGCAATTTGCTGGCGCGGAAATTCATAGTAAATTGGTAGACCATGTTCTTCAACGGAAGAACTTGTATCCTGAAGTGGAATTGGCAAATTTGTTCTCGCGACTCGATGAGGTTGCATACTCCAAAGCATTATTTCAGCTCGAGGCCAGAGTCAAAAAACAGATGGCAGCTCCGCGAAAAGAGGGGGACTGGTCGATCCGAGATTCTGTTCCTGACAATTGTTCTGACTGTGACCATCTAAGAAAATTTCTAGGGAGTTCGTCTGCGCATCAGCTCGTGTGGCCATTGGCTAAGGACCGGAGGCAGCATATTCATCAGATCATTGATGCGATGGACATTCCGGTTACTCATGAAACGATTCGTAAAGGTTCACCTCATAAGTTGGTTCTTAAAAAAACCCCTGAGCTTTTTGCTAAAGATTTGGCCCCGATTCAAATCTTTGGAGACTTGTTTAGCCAAGTTAAGTGGGCTCAAAAAGGACAAGCACACAGTCCTGTAAATTATTAGTGCCAACAGCGTCGATTTTGCTCTTCCTTATAGCGAAGATCCACTAATTCGGGAGTGTCCATCGCGATAGCTGCGGCAGGGACGTTTGTACCAACATCGTGGGACATTATGTAAAGTCCAAGAGGCTTATTAATATATACAAATTCTCCAAAGTGGGAACATTTGGCCCCCGGTTTTTTCAAATTTAACGCTTTTGAATTTTTCGTTTGTTAAGTAGTTAATGTCAGATTCTTGGGTATGGGGAGTGGGAAAAAACACCTTTTTCCACCACTATTCCGTTTTTATTTTGATCAATTAAAAACCAAGCTTCAAGGCGGTTAGAATCTCTATATTCCCATTGAGTAAAGTGAACCCCCTCAATACTGTAATCTCCTTTTACTTGAGGCTTTCCCCACTTATTTTCTAAGATAGTTGAGGATGAGCCGACTGGAACCGCTTCAAAGGAAGAAAGGCTTTGATTTTTCGTAGGATTATCCCCCATAGTTGCGCAGGCCGACAAATGCATAAAAGAAATCCAAAGAAATAATCTCATGGCCGATTCTTTAGCATTCGAACGAATAAAATCTCCTGGTCGGTTGTTGTCTCCCTTCCAACCCAGGGTGGTTTTATAGTTCTCAAAATCGGTTTTTAATTCTGTTTCATGGAGGTGATGACCAAACTCATGAACAAGGAGTTGGGTTAGATCATGGGTTCTGTCAAAAGCTTCATTGTAAAAGGCGATCTCTCCATCAAGATAAGTGGAAATGGCTCCCCCTGTTCATAACTTCTTCACATCTTTTTTCAGTTGGTCAATTTTGTTAGAGATCACGTCCCATACGAGAGCATCATCGATGCCAAAATATCCATGAACCAGGATGTTTCTGAAGCCCACAATTTTTCTGAAGTCAGTGATCTTCTTATCGAGATCAGAAATTTGGTCTCTCATCTGATTAAGAGCCTCACCAATGTTCAAAAGTTTCATCTCAACTGCAGCCTTAGTTTTGTCATCTTTTGTGTTTATCGAGCGTCATGTCCTTTACAAAAGATTCGATGGCTACAATGGATTCTAAAATCTCTTCGATGTAAGATTCTTTTTTACGCAGCATAAATTTGTTCTTGGCTTGAGAGGATTTCTTGTCTGATGATTTTATTTTTGAGAGAGCCCATGGTTACATGATCAATCTTCTCGTAATGGAAAAGTTTCATGAGTCCATCAAGAAGATC
>Ga0206981_10202_pt2 | contig 15625 bp, 15 predicted proteins | sample Alteio_BWMinCont_17_FD_153312 | JGI IMG/M metagenome (GOLD analysis project Ga0206981, IMG submission 153312) | Enriched cells from forest soil in Barre Woods Harvard Forest LTER site, Petersham, Massachusetts, United States -... | ecosystem: Environmental > Terrestrial > Soil > Temperate forest >... | reverse complement strand
CCCCGGGGAAAAAAGCCTGGGAAGAACAACCAAAACCGGTAATCATAGAACCAACAGATGCCATTGTAAAGGTTCTTAAAACTACCATTTGCGGTACAGACCTGCATATTATGAAAGGCGATATGCCCGAAGTTGCTGCCGGCCGCATCTTAGGCCACGAAGGTGTAGGTATTATAGAAGAAACAGGAAGCGCAGTAAGCAATTTCAAAAAAGGGGATCATGTGATCATATCCTGTGTTACCTCCTGCGGTAAATGTGAATATTGCAAAAAAGGCATGTATTCGCATTGCGAAAAAGGGGGCTGGATACTGGGCTACATGATTAATGGCACCCAAGCAGAGTATGTGAGGATCCCCTATGCCGATAACAGCCTTTACCCGATCCCTGCCGGTTCTGACGAAGAAGCGCTGGTGATGTTAAGTGATATTTTACCCACAGGTTTTGAATGCGGCGTATTAAACGGGCAGGTTAAACCGGGAGATACCATAGCCATTGTAGGCGCAGGCCCTGTTGGCATGGCGGCTTTGCTGACCGCCCAGTTTTATACCCCGGCAGAGATAATTGTGATAGACCAGGACGATAACCGCCTGGAAGTAGCCAAAACTTTTGGTGCTACACATACCATTAACAGCGCCGCTGAAAATGCAATTACAAAGGTGATGGAGCTCACCGGCGGCAAAGGCGTCGACACGGCAATTGAAGCGGTTGGTGTGCCGGCAACATTTGAGTTATGCGAAGAAATTATTGCGGCTGGAGGGCATATTGCCAACATTGGTGTACACGGCAAAAGTGTAAGCCTTCATTTGGAAAAGCTTTGGGACCGGAACATCTCCATCACAACCCGGCTGGTTGATACAGTTACCACGCCAATGTTATTTAAAACAGTACAGTCTAAAAAGATCGAGCCTAAAAAACTGATCACTCATCGCTTTAAGCTCGACCAGATGATTGAGGCCTATGACACATTTGAGCATGCTTCAAGGGAAAAAGCTTTGAAGGTATTATTGGAAAGCTAAAATGAAGAAGATTCTTTTTTCAGGATTAATAGCCGGATGTATTTTGTTTGTACTCAGCTACGGGGGGCTTTACTTAGCGGTAAAGTTCTTCCCCTTGCTGTTTACCGAATATAATAACCCGCTATTTAATTCAGACGGCAGCAGGGACCTGCTTTTTTACCTGCATGCCTTTATCTTCAGTTTCGCACTCGCCTGGTTTTGGGACAGGTTTAAAGGAATGTTCAAAGGTGTGTTTATCCTGAGAGGAATAGAATTCGGCTTCGTGTATTCGATTATTGCCCTGGTGCCGGTAATGTGGATCTCGTTCAGCGCTTTGGACATTACTGTAATAATGGTGCTCAGCTGGTTTGTATATGGATTATTACAAGCGGTTGTAGCAGGGATCGTGTTCGCAAAAGTTAACCCCTGAAGAAGATGCGCCACAGACTTTTTTTATGGGCATACCCGGTATTCCTTTTAATCACAAGCTTTGTTATGCCTGTTAATTTTAATAACACAACCGGAACAAAAAAGTGGCTGGTTTGCGAAAATAGTAATCTGTGTGTTAACGGAACCACCAACATTAATAAATTTTCGTGCGAGATTGCGGCCTATGACCACATTGATACGCTTACGGTAAGCAAAGGCGAAAAGGGAATTGTGCTATCCGGAACCATTAGCCTGAATGTTAAGGGCTTTGATTGCCATAACTCAATGATGACTGCCGACCTAAGGAAAACGTTGAAGGAAAAACAGTTTCAGCAACTTCATATTACTTTTCTTTCATTAAGCGAACTCCCCGAACTAAATGCGCAACCCGCATTTATAACCGGTATGGTGAATATAGAAATTGCAGGCATCAGCAAACGTTTCGGGGTGAACTACCAGATTACGGAGGATGCCCAGAAAATCATTCATTTAGGAGGTTCACGGGATATCAATTTTTCTGATTTCAACCTCATACCTCCCAGGAAGTTAGGTGGGATGATCAAAACAAAAGACAAACTAAGCGTTGAATTTCATTTAAATATAAAAACTATCAACTAAATCTATTTACACTATTAGTAACAGTAATCATGAAAATAATAATAAAAGACCCGCAGCTAGATGAAGAATTACAGGAGTTATATCTGGAAAGCAAACACTGGTTATCAGATCTCCATTTTGCAGAGCATGAGATTAGGTTTTTAAGAAAGATGATCAATAATTATTTAGTCCCGGCGCTTAAAAAGGAACAGCTAAATAAAATTGAGGGTTTTAGCAAAGCATTAGCCCGGCATGACGCAAACATACCCCGCATGAAAAATAAAATTACGGAACTTTTAAAGCTGCTTGGAATTCTTATCAACGAAACAAAAAAGGAGATCGGCATAGATCTGATTGAACAATTCGCCGCATTGGAAACAGAGATAAAAACGCTGTTTGAAGCTGTTAAAGAGGTTAAAAAAATGTTGTTCGTTTTTGCAGAAGATTTAATGAAGACAGAATGTAATGTATTCGTAAGTCAGCTATGAGCGATTTAACTTACATAACCGCAGATGAAGCTTTAAAATGTGTAAAGCCCGGCAACCGGGTTTTCATACACGGCAGCGCCGCCACACCGGTGCATCTGGTTGAAGCTTTACAAAAAAGACATGCTGAGCTTTATAACGTTGAACTGGTGAGCATCACTACTTTGGGAGATGTTAATTTTGACAAGCCGGAGCACAGAAAATCCTTTTATTTTAATTCGCTTTTTGTTTCGGCGGCTACAAGGTCGGTTGTAAACAGTGAAGACGGTGATTATGTGCCGATTTTTTTAAGCCAGATTCCACAACTTTTTCGCAAAAATATTTTACCAATTGATATTGCATTGATACAGGTATCGCCACCGGATGCTCATGGCTTTTGTTCCTTGGGAACATCCGTTGATATTGCCAGGGCTGCAGTTGAAACGGCAAAGCATATAATTGCACAGGTCAATCCATTAATGCCCCGTACACATGGTGACGGTTTTATTCACGTTAGCAGGATAGATGCTATGGTTTGGCATGTGGCCGCGCTCCCGGAACTTGATTATTCTTTTGATGTAAACGAGGTTACAAAAAAAATAGGGTATAATGTTGCCTCATTGGTATCTGACGGTGCTACCCTGCAATTGGGTATCGGCAGCATTCCCGACCAGGTTTTGAAAAACCTGGCCACCCATAAAAATCTCGGCATTCATTCTGAAATGATCTCTGACGGGATAATTCCCCTTATAGAGACAGGAGTTATTAATAATAGCCAAAAAAAGTTAAACGCACGCCATACGGTAACAGCATTTATAGCAGGCACCCGTAAACTATACGATTTTGTGAACGATAACCCGGCGGTAAGGGTAATGGAGATCAACTATGTGAATGATACCAGTATTATAAGGCAAAATCCAAGGGCAACAGCTATAAACAGCGCAATAGAAATTGATCTTACCGGGCAGGTATGCTCTGATTCCATTGGTTCTTACCAGTATTCAGGAATTGGCGGCCAGATGGATTTTATCCACGGCGCATCGCTATCAGAAGGTGGAATGCCTATTATTGCCTTACCATCACAAACAAACAAAGGAATCAGCCGCATAGTGCCGTTTTTAAAAGAAGGGGCTGGTGTTGTAACCACCCGCGGGCACGTACACTGGGTAGTTACCGAATATGGTATTGTTAATCTTTTTGGCAAGAGCCTGAAACAACGGGCAAAAGCACTGATTGAAATCGCACATCCTAACCACCGGGAAATGCTTGAACTTGCTTTTTTTAACAGGTTTGAAAAATGCAGGGTATAGCCGGATAAATGCTGTACAGTAATGTCATTAAGTTAAGAGATAACTCAAATATGATTCTCCCCAAAGGCTTGTTTACCCCCTCTAAATCTCCCCTCCGAAGGACTCCTTCGGAGGCTACCGTGTACCCACATCTTTCATTTAAATTAACTACAAATAAAAGCGGCTCCTTTAGGAGCAAAATATTGGTAGAAAAATAGAAAACAATAAATTTTCGCTCCATAGGTGCGAAACCTATTGAACTATTTAATGGCGACTCCTTTGCAGCGGGGTTGTGTACCTACGGCACACGAATTATTGGATTGTTTTTTTCTACCAATATTGAACCCCTCTGGGGTTTTATAAAAAGATGTGGGCACACGGTAGCTTCGAAGGAGTGATTATTCACAGTTGTTTATTTTTAATAGACGTTCATGAGGGCTATGCCGTTTAGGTGGGCCTACTGGATGTTTCTATGTGGTTAGTATAATCAACGTTCCCCTAACTTAATGACATTGATCCACGCCCGGCAAAGCGTTCCATTTTTGCACATGGAACACCCGGAACGCTTTGAAACAAGTTCATTATCAGCCTATTCACTCTTAGCAAAATACAAGTATCTGATAATCAATGGATATGCTTTCAACTTTTATATCAGCTTATCTTAATTATGACAAACCAGATACAACCCCATTTTAAATGATCTCCATCATTTAAAAAGCCAATAATCATCACTCATCTACCTCATCTCCATCATTTTCTACCCGGCGTATATACCTCACATTTGAGCCATACACTAAAACCACGAAAATGAAAAATTTAAACAAGCAAATTGCAGCTATCCTTACTATAGCCACAGCAATTATTTTTTTAGTAATGCCACAATTCTTGCAGGCTCAGGGCATTTACAAATTATTACCAGGCAAGGATGTAGCCGTTAAAGTGCTGGGCTCATCAAACGTTCATGACTGGACAGAAACTGCAACAGGCCTTGAAAGCCAGGGCGATTTCAAGTTTGAAGGCGACCAGCTCCGGTCACTTCGCTCATTCAGCTTTGCTGTAGACGTTAAGAGTTTAAAAAGCGATCATGAATCAATGGACAACCGGACTTATAAAACCATTAAGGCGGACAAATTTCCCACAGTAACTTATAAACTGAATTCAGCAGTGGTTACAATGGTTCAAAAAAACAAGTATACCATTAAAGCAACCGGAGACCTTACAATAGCCGGGAACACCCAAACCATTGTATTAAATGTAAATGCGGTTGTAAACGCAGACAATACTATCAGCTGTACCGGATCGCAAAAAATCCAATTAACCGATTACAAAATTGATCCGCCAAGCTTTATGCTGGGTGCGATGAAAGTGAAAAATGATCTTACCATACAATTTAACCTGGTATACAAAAACAGCCAGCTTTTAACAAAAACAAATTAATTACAACATCATGAAAAATAAAATATTTACCATAATAGGCTTACTTGTTATAGCGGGACTTAGCCTTATACCGATAAATGCCAAAGCGCAGGAAACGATACAATTTTTTCGTCCTAACAGTCAGCAGGGCATCAATGTTTTTGAGACATCAAAACTGGATACCGTTAAATTTACCGGCCTGAAAGTGAAAATTGGCGGTAATTTTGAGCTTACCTTCCAGGCGCTTGGGCAATCAAATACGGCTATACCATTAACAAAACCTGGTTTTACAGGCAATGTAAACAGCCTTATCCCGCTAACTCATGCCTTCCAGTTGCCAATGGCTAACCTGAACGTAGATGTACAGCTGGCCGACGGGATCCGGATGAACCTAACCCAATACCTGGCATCGCGCCACCACGAGGATACCTGGGTAAAAGGAGGCTATATCCAGTTTGATAAATTGCTCTTTTTGCATAGCGATCTTATCGACCAAATAATGAAAAGTGTTACTGTAAAGATTGGCCAAAACGATGTGGATTATGGCGATCAGCATTACAGGAGAAGTGACGGTGGTAACACCATTTTCAATCCATTTGTAGAAAACTATATCATGGATGAATTTTCTACCGAGCTTGGCGCTCAATTTTATTATCACGACAAGTCCGGTGTATTTGCAATGGCAGGAATAACCGACGGAGAGCTTAATGAAACTGTTATTGCAGGGTCAAAGATTGACGCAAAAACAGGGCAGCCAAATAGATATGATGCAGCCTTCCTTGGTAAGTTGGGTTTCGATAAGCAGCTTAATAAAGATTTTAGGATCAGGATCTCCGGCTCATTCTACACCGTTAATAGTTGTAACAGTAATACCCTTTTTGGCGGTGACCGCACCGGCTCACATTACTTTAATATCATGGAAAACCAGGCAGTTGCCAACGCTACAACATTAAATGATGCGGTTGACTACAGCGCATTTTCAGGAAGATTAAATCCCGGCTTTAGCGAAGAGGTACATACTTATATGGGCAACCTGTTTTTGAAATATAAAGGACTGGAATTTTTTGGCACCGCTGAAAATGCAACCGGCCGTGGTATCACAGAAACCACCAATCGCTGGGCCACCCAATACGCAGGCGACGTGGTTTACAGGTTTCCTGAAAACAAGGAAAACTTTTGGGTAGGCTTCCGCTATAATACAGTTACAGCCGACCTTGCAGGTATCGGCGACGTAAAAATCAATCGCGAAGCAGGTTCACTGGGCTGGTTTATGACAAAAAACATCATGATGAAGGCAGAATATGTAAACCAGGAATACCTGAATTATCCGAACACTAATATTCTCAATGGGGGCAAATTTCACGGCGTGATGCTGGAAGCCTCTATCGGTTTTTAATCATTTAGCAAAACTTAATAATTGAATAGCTGCTGATAAGTCTTAAAAACAAGGCTTATCAGCAGCATTTGATGCTTTTTATTCTTCAATGTTTTGGTAAAACAATCTGCAAATCATCTTATAATATGATTTGCATCATTATTAAGCTGCTGCTGAATGCTCACCTTTACATCAGGTTAAATCAATACAAATGAAAAAATTTCTTTTCCCGACCGATTTTTCGGCTAACGCGATGCATGCGGCTGCATACGGGTACAACCTGGCGAAACAGGTAAAAGCGCGCGTAATTCTTTGTAACGCAGTCATCATTCCTGCAGAGATGCCGCAATCTGGAATGATTGCATGGCCAATGGAGGAATCGGATATCCTGTTACAGGATAGTAATGCTGAACTTAAACGCATTAAATTACACCTGGAAAGCGCTCCCCAGGGAGATGGCTACAAACCCGCCATCAGTTATCTTAATGGATCAGGCAGGGTTATAGATATTGTAAACCACATGGTAGACAGCCAGGAGATCGACCTGGTTATCATCGGGACCCACGGAAGCAGCGGCCTATCCACTTTATTGCTGGGTAACCACAGCCGCCAGATGATTGATGTTGTTGCAAGTCCCTTACTACTTGTTCCCCCTGCAGCGCCAATAAAACAAGTGAAAAAAATAGCGTTTGCTACAGATTTTACTAATCCTGAAGAGGATTTGAAATGCATCTACCGTTTAATAACATTGGCGCGCCCGTTAAACGCCGAAATATTGCTTACCCATATTCACAACGAAAAGGCGCAAACTCCGGATTTTCAGAAATGGGTTAAGGAGTTTGTTACAGAGCTGTCAAACAAAGCAGACTATCCGCATATTTATTACCGCGTTGTTAAAAGCGGTAATGCAGGCACAGGTTTGGATTGGTTATGTGAGCATGGGGACATCGATATCCTTGCTATGGTACACCGCACACATAATTTTATTGACAGCCTTTTCCGCGGAAGTCAGACACAGAAAATGGCCGGGCATATTCCTGTTCCCTTACTTGTTTTCCCTCAAAAATATGGAAAAAATGAAAAATGACCAGCAATTACAGGCAGAAGTGGAGCATGCAATAGGGTTCAAATCCTTATTAAACGCTGCGGCTATTGGTGTTTCAGCAAAGGGTGGCATTGTAACGCTTACCGGCACAGTCAACAGCTATGCCAGGAAATGGAAGGCCGAAGATGCAGCGAAAAATGTAACCGGCGTTAAGGCATTAGTGGAAGCAATTGAAGTGAATTTTGGAGACGAGACTGATAAAAGCGATGCGAATATTGCCCTTAAAGTGTTGAAGGCATTGAAATTAAATTTCTTCGTTCCTGCTGATCAGATAAAAGTAATGGTGGAAGATGGCCATGTTACGCTCTCTGGGGAAGTGCATCGGGATTTTCAAAAAGAGGCAGCGATGAAATCGGCAGGTAACGTGGCTGGAATAAAAGTATTAACAAATAATGTTGTAGTTACCGCTGTAGTGCCGGCATACTTTTAACAGGCCATCGATCTTGAAAACTAAAAGGGTCCCCCCCCTCACCTATTAATGCTTTTCGAAGCGGCCCGTTTTCTTAGTAATTATAATTTTATAGAGAATTAATTCTACATCGTTACCCACATCGCTTGCATTGGAGGTAATGCCATGTGAGGGGTGGTCGTCATCATGTGTCAGAAACGGGACAATCCTGTCAATAAGCTTTTGCATAATTTCCTCTTTTTGCGATAACGATGTTATTTCTTCAAACTTTCCCCAAAGGATCACACTCTGCCAGTTGACGATACTTTTAATATCGTCAACTTCAAAACAAACCTGCGGGTTATTCCGCATCATATCAATCTTCATACCCCTGGCAGAATGGGCATAAATACTGGTTCCATCATATAAATAATTCACGGGCACCACATAAGTGGTGTCGTTTGAATGGCAACCGATGCGGCCGATAAGCTGGCTTTTCAGCAACTCTTCTACCTGGTTATCGTTTAATTTACCTAACATATTTTAGCCTGTTAATTTTTCATTTTTGCAAGATTGGTAATATTCAATAAGGTAATCGTGCTCCCTTTTTTATCTATTAATCCCTCTTCCTTAAAATCAGATAAAGTACGGCTCACCGTTTCTGTAGCCATACCGGCCATGGCTGCCAGATCTTCCCGGCTAATCCGGATATAAAGGTCCTTGTCGTTTTGCTGCCTGTGCAGGCGCAGCAGGGCTATAGCCATTTTCTTTCTTACAGATTGATAGGCCAATTGTAATAATTGATCTTCTTTGTCGCGGATATTGTTTGATAAAAGTTTGATAAACTCCTTCGCTACTACGGGATAAAGATTTAGAAGTTGTTCTATCTGATCTTTTGGGATCAGGCATAATACGCTGTCTTCTAAAGCCGTGGCAGTATCAGAATAAGGTTCATTGGCAAGTATAACGTTCACTCCCAAATAATCATCAGCCGCATACATTCCTGTCATTAATTCCCGGCCATCTTCAGATAGCTTAATGGTTTTTACCCTTCCGCTTATGACTAGGTAAAGGCCGTTGCCGCTATCTCCGTCATAATAAATTACCTGGTTCTTTTTAAATTGCCTGGTCCGGCGTTCCTGTATTATTTTTCTTAGTTCAGCCAACCCATCGTTTTTTGATACCAGGGTATTCAATTTGTCAAGAGATTTGCTGTAAAATGCCACATCGTTCTCCTTTTTCTTTAACCTGCTTTCAATGGCATTTAAAAGTTCCATGTCATCAAAAGGCTTGGTGAGGTAATCGTCGGCACCCATTTCCATCCCTTTTCGCAGATCAACACGTTCTGCCTTTGCAGTTAAAAAGATAAAAGGAATTGCGCTGGTTTCCGGCTTTTTGTTCAGCATATACAGCACACCATAGCCATCCATTTCGGGCATCATAATGTCGCACAAAATAATATCGGGAATATTCTTCGTCGCAAATTCAACTCCTTCTTTTCCGTTTTTGGCGCCTTGTACTTCGTAGTTTGCCAATTCCAATATTTCAATAATGTTATCCCTGATATCATTATTATCTTCAATGATCAGTACTTTTTTGCTCATGTTCCTGGAAATGTAATGGTGAATAATGTGCCTTTGTTAACGGTGCTTTTAAAATCTATCGTCCCATTCATCAGCTCAGTATAACGGGCAACTATATTGAGCCCAAGCCCTGTCCCGGGAATTGTCCCGGTGTTATGTGCGCGAAAAAACGCTTCAAATAAGTGTTTCTGATCAGCCTCCGGAATGCCTATGCCGTTATCTTTTACGGTGATTATGCTGCTATTTGCATTAATCTCTGTATTAAAGGCTATCAGGGTATTTTCTCCGGAATACTTGATCGCATTCGTAATTAAATTGCTGATGCAATTTTTCAGGAGGTTCCGGTCCAGTTTGACGGAGTTTTGTGACCCTGTATGATGGTAAACAATATTCTGGTTTTGTTTGGCTATTACCTGCATTTCCTGGGTTATTTCCTCCGAAAGCTTTACCAGGTTGAAAACATTGTAAACAGCCTCTTCTTTCCCGGCTTCGATCTTCTCAATAGAAAGAAAATCGTTTAGGATAGCAGTAAGATTAAATACCGCACTTTTTATTTTAGCCACATGTTTCGCAATGTTTACGGTATGAAATGACTCAGCATACTTTTCTATTAAAGAAGCGGATAATTGTATCGAAGTTAATGGTGTACGAAACTCATGCGAGGCTATGGAAACAAAGCGGCTTTTAAGCAGGTTCAGCTCCTTTTCTTTTTCAAGAGATACGCCAATCTCTTCTTTAGCCAGTTGCAACGCCTGTACGGTATCGTTCAGGGAATGGGTACGCTCTTCCACCAGTTCTTCCAGGTGAAGGGCATACTCTTTAAGCAAATCTTCGGCCTCTTTTTCCTTGCTAAGGTCATGAATAAAGCCGGTATAGATCTTTCGCCCTGAATATTGTACTTCGCTCAATCCTAAACGAAACGGGAAGATCGTTCCGTCTTTACGGCAGCCCTTTACCTCGCGGCCTATGCCTATCATACGCGCTTGCCCCGTACGCTGGTAACGTGCCAGGTATTCATCATGCTGATCTTTATCAGGCGACGGCATCAACATGGATATATTTTTGCCGATAACTTCATCTGGCTGGTAACCAAATAGTTTACAGGCAGATGGATTAATAAGTTCAACAAGCCCGCGCTCATCAATGGTAATAATCCCATCTATGGCGTTTTGAATAATAGCAATTAAAAGTGCGGCATTTTCCATAGGAGGGTATTGGTATGGCAAAAGATATGTAGTTGCAAAGATTAATAAAGCAAACGGAATAATAGGTGATTAGTTTCATGTAAAAAAGTGATGCCCGTCACTTTTTGCAAGCATGGCAGTCATTTTTAACAGAAGCAGCTACAAGTAATTTTGCTGATAAACGGACTGACGATGTAAAAGCTAGCCAGCCATTTACATTTTAAAAGAAACGCAAATGATGAACGCAGCATTAAAATTATTAATTAGCGGCCATGTACTTGCAATATATAAAAGCTATGGTAATATTATTTATAATAACCGGAATACTCATCATCATTTTTTTGAAGAGGGCGAGGCTATCTCATCAATTTAATAATGAGGTAAAAGAATTGTTCGCCCTATCGAATTCGGTTTCCCATAAAAAAATTTCTTACCGGCAACTGGCCGGCTTACCAGTGCCTGTACAGCGGTATTTTAAGCGCGTATTAAAGGAAGGTCAGCCGTATATTAATTACGCCAGGCTAATACATAAAGGGCAATTTAAAGCCGGCCCGGATAAAAAATGGGAAAGCATAAAAGGGGAACAATATTTCACTATCGAAAAGCCCGGTTTTATTTGGAAAGGTAAAACTTGGATGTTTACTGCACGTGATATGTATATAAGGGGTAAGGGAAGGCTGATAGTTTCGCTGTTTTCTCTTTACAACATTGTAAATGCAGAAGGCGAAAAAATTAGCCAGGGAGAACTGTTGAGATGGCTCGCCGAAAGTGTTTGGTTCCCTACAAATTTATTGCCCGGCAAAAACTTAGGTTGGACGGCAATTGATACCCATACAGCAAAACTAACCTTTAACCATAACGAACTATCCTGCTGTTATATCGTAACCTTTAATGACAATGGGGAGATAACTCAATTTGAAACTAAACGGTACATGGGCGAAGAAAGCCTGGAAACGTGGGTAGGTAAGTTGGGTAATTACAAAGAAATGAACGGCATAATGGTACCAACAAACATTGAAGCCATATGGAAATTACCAAAAGGCGACTTCAGTTACGCAAAGTTCAATGTTATAAAAATAGAGTATGATATTCCGCGAAAATTTGACAACAAACAGTTGGTTTTATGATGCGCGTCATATAATGTTTATACAATATTGGTGAGCTTTACAACCAGCTGATAGTCTTTTAATCCCGGTAAAATGAAAACCATTCTTGTTTTTAATGATAACTCGCCCGAAGCCAAACACGCTTTGGAATTCGCATTGAATATTGCTGAACATTTAGGGGCAAATATTTTACTGGCAAGCACTTGTAAAATAAGTGCCAGGATTACTGAAAAGACAATGGCCGACGCTATTTATAGAGATAAACATACCGGACAACAGGCAGAAACATTACATCCGAGCACAGAGGAACTCGATGTTTCGGCTATGGATGAAAATCAAATAGCCTGTGTTGTAAACAACAGCCAGGTATGGATGATGATTAAAGGGATGGGCGGCCACCTTTCTGCTGCCGGCAACAGGTTGAACGTTCATACCATACTCAATAAGGTACTTTGCCCGCTGTTGTTGGTCCCCGCAGGCTGGCCGATAAAACAAGTTGAACGCCTGGTTTATATAGCCGACTTGCGTTACTGTAGGATTAAAATAGTTCAATACCTGGCCCTTTTCGCAAAACCATACCGGGCAGACCTTTTAATTGCACATTTATCAGCAAAGGGATTGCCAGGCATTGAACAAAACTATGCCTTGCAATTGTTTAATGACCAGGTTGCTCGCAATGTTAAGTATGAGCAGTTATTTTTTAACAATATCAAAGAGGATAACCTGTTAACTGCTGTCGACGTGATCATCAATGGTATGCATAATGACCTGCTCGTGCTGGTTAACCACAGGTTTCATTTTGAGGAAATTATAGGGAGGTATTTAGCTGCAACGCTTCCTGCGCACATCACTATTCCTTTGCTTATCTTCCCATCTTAATTACTTTTTTTAGGAAATTAAGCCGGTAATTTTTAAAATAGTGCTGAACATCAGGTTTTAGAATGATCCGGATCATCGAACAGCCAATAACTATTAATGAACTTTACAGCATAAATTATAAAACGATGCGAAAAGTTCAGCGGTTAACCAGATATTATGTTTCACTATTGCTGCTATTCGCAGCCTCAAATTTGAAGGCAGCAGATACAACCGCCATCCGTGCACAATTAGCAGCACACCGGAATGAATTATATTATCCTAATTCTGTAGAAAGGTTTTATAAAACGACCGGATTCCGGCTTGCGTGGATAGCGCCGGATACAGTAAAAACCCATGCATGGGATGCTATGCTTTTACTTGACTGCGTAATACAATATGGATTGAACCATTCTGATTACCATCCCGGCCAATTGCTCTACCCTAAGCTCCATGAACTTATTGAAAATTCTGGCAAATCAAACAGCAGGCAAACAGCGCTTTATGATATTATGTTAACAGATGCTGTAATTGCTTTTGCAAATAACCTGCACTACGGCCGGCTGAATCAGGCGTGGCCGCCAGCTAAAATAGACAAGAAAACAGGAGCTGGTTTTCGAGCCGAAGTTGTCCTGGCAAATGCCCTAACTCAAAAGGATTTTTACAGCGCAATTATCAGCGCCCAGCCAACGTCGGCATCCTACAAATCTTTGCAGTATAAAATGCACCTGGTTACCGGGCTTTATACCGGCGACTGTTATGAAACGCCTGAAAGCGTGATAAGGCTGATGGCGGTTAACCTTGAAAGAATGCGCTGGGTGGATGGTAACGTTAGTAATTTCATAGCAATCAATATACCGTCAAAAATATTAAGCTATTACACTAAGGATACTGTTTACAGGTTCAAAATAAAAAACGGGATCTCCCGCAATTTGCCTTCTTCGTTTAATGAATTAGCTGCCAGCAACGGCGCAATCGTGTTACGCCAGGAAAAAAAACCGCTAATTATACCTGTTGAAGGGAAGCAGCTGATTGCTAATGATTTTATTATGGTGCAAAATGCCGGTAAATTAGCTTCGCTATTATACGGCCACCTAGTTAGCAACAAAGAGAGAAGGCATTTTCAATTGATAAAACCATTGGCTGTTTATGTGACGTATTATACCTGCGAAATGCAGGACGGTGTGCTAATTAGCTATAAAGACATTGACCACCGGGACGAAAAGCTTGAAAGGGCTCTATACCGTGCAAAAAAGCTTTGAATTGGCACAATACCATAGCATATTTTAGATACGAATTATTTACAGACGATAGGCAACGTTTAAGTATAGCTAAGAATTCATCTTGACCTTTATCCCGGCTAAAAAACGATTTGCGATTTTCCTTGACTCAATTTACGATGAAATACTTTCACTCCTGCTTGATCAATAGTAATGTGTACAGCACAGGCCGAGGGTCGTTCAATTGGTCTAAAATGACGGTGGTTTAGACCTATAAATCTTTTTATTCAAATTTTGAGTAAGCGTGTTTGCACAGACCCTGATAAACAATCCCCACATTAATATTTAACAATATGAAATTCTGTTCTCCTGTTTGCCTGGTGCTGCGCCACCGTACAGCTAACCCCATTGCTACAGCCGTTCACCAGGCGTGTTTCACCATAACCTTTTGCAGTGATACGGTTTTTATTGATGCCCCTTTCGATTATATATTTTACAGCTGCATCAGCACGTCTCTGCGATAAGGCCATATTATATTGGTCACTACCGCGACTATCCGTGTGCGAACCAAGTTCAATCCATATGGTTGGGTTATCATTTAATATTTTAACCAGTTTATCAAGCTCTATTGAAGCGTCAGGGCGGATATTGGATTTATCAAAATTGTAGTAAATATTTTTCAGGACAATCTCCTTGTTCAATTCTATCTTTTCAAGATAAAGGTCTTTTCTTATCACGGTTGATGTTGTCAGGTTTACCGTGCTTGCGCTGGCTGCATCGCCCCGGAACCCAGTTTTCTCACCAGTTAAATTATAGGTAGAACTAGTGTCCAAATCGAATTTAAACTTACCATCCGTATCGGTCTGTACTTTTAATGGCATGCCATTAACTTTGGTAAGCGAAATAATGGTATTTGAAAGCGGTTGATGGCTATCCTTATCATATGCAGTACCTTCCAGCTTAAATACCAGTACTATTGGCTTTGGCACGTTAAAGCTGTAAATATCATCACTACCCAATCCATCCGGCCTGTTCGATGAAAAATATCCTGTAGTCAGGCTGTCAAAGTTGTATGCAAAATCATCTTGCGGAGAGTTTAGCGGGTAACCCAAATTTACAGGTGTGGAAAAAGTTCCGTTAACCGTTGTAGTTTTAAAAATATCAAGTCCGCCCATGCCAATAAGGCCATCGCTGCTGAAATAAAAGTTATTATCATCGTCAAAATGGGGGGTACGTTCATTACCGGATGTGTTAATTGCGGCTAAGTTAACCGGGGCGTTCCAATCACCGTTATCATTTTTTTTGCAGTAATAAATATCCATGCCGCCTTTCCCACCTGGCATGTTCGATGTAAAGTACAATGTTTTTCCATCTTTACTGATGCAGGGGTCTCCCACCGAATACTCACCTACCTTATTATATTTAAATGCTGCAGCCACAGCCCAGTTGCCTGCACTGTTTTTTTTGCAGCTGTATATTTCAACATTAATGGTTACCAGCTTACCTTTTCTGTCATATTCAGATTTTTTGGGAATCCGCGTAAGCGTAAAATACAACTCATTCCCATCGCCGGTAAAGCTTGCCGGCCCCACATGATAGTCTGTTTTTACAGTTACCGG
>Ga0206981_10237_pt1 | contig 15768 bp, 14 predicted proteins | sample Alteio_BWMinCont_17_FD_153312 | JGI IMG/M metagenome (GOLD analysis project Ga0206981, IMG submission 153312) | Enriched cells from forest soil in Barre Woods Harvard Forest LTER site, Petersham, Massachusetts, United States -... | ecosystem: Environmental > Terrestrial > Soil > Temperate forest >... | reverse complement strand
CGTCTGCCCCGTCTGCGGGTTAACGACCGACACCGTTCCCGTAATCGAACCTCCAGAGTTCGGATCAGCGGTAATCTGGGTGCCGCTGGAGTTGTCGGTGAATTCCCCAGCAGCGGCGACACGACCGCCTTCATTACTGACATACGCCTTATTTCCAACGACAGTGATGCCATAAGGCGCGTTGCCGACCGGGATTTGGGAGACGAGGGTCTGGGTGGCTACGTCGATTACCCCTATCGAATTGTTTCGGCTCAGGGCGACATACAGGCTCTTGCCATCGACGGAGAGTGCCAGGCCGATTGGATAGCTTGTGCCACCGCCTAGCCCAGGGAGTTGGATTTGTTGACGATGGTTAACTGCCCGGCGGCATCCACGTTCGCCACCACAATCTCACCGTTGGTGTCGGACATGAAGAGCAGGCGGCCATCCAGGGAGTAGACGATGCCGTCCGGCGGTGCGCCGCCGTCATTCGGGTTCAGTGACTGCTGCACGGTGTTGGTGGCGAGATCGACGACAGAGACAAGCGAGCAGCCGTTGCACCCGGCGGTGAGGATGGCTAGTTTTTTGTGGTCGGGACTGAAGGCGACCGCATTGGGCCTGGCGCCTGAGAGCTGCAACTGGGTTCCCGTAGGAGTGATGATCTGATCTGTCGGTACGACCACTGAACCGTTTGGCTGGATCCCGACTTGGTAGGTCGGCAGAGAGTCAGATTGTTGCGCTAAGGTTAACGGAACCAAGCCGAGCATTATCAGTCCCGGTACTGCTATAGCAAGTCTTAAATTTGTCAGAAACATATTAAGGTGCACCCAGCACCGAACTACGCCTCTTTTTATCGCGGTGGGCATCGCAAGGAGATGAACTAAAGATATCGACAATGTGAAAAGTGAAAAATTCGGAGCGCAGCTGTCAAAGGGGTGATTTCCAGAATGAGACACTGGCGACTGCAATTCGGTTTTGCGCGGGTAAACAAGCAGCTTCTGTCTACCGACAGTCGATGGTGCAAGCGTGGACTGTTGATCAATAGGCCAAAGCACTCAATCAGGGTTGGTTAGTCGAGATTGTCTGGATTACTCCTCATAACGCCCCAGGCTACGGGAGCATCCAGCCCCCGCCCGCTTGCCGGCAGTGCACAACATTCCAGTCGCAAAGCCGACTTATTGTTACTGATCTGGCCTCTACGAGTGACTCGGCGATTGATCACTTTTCAAGATTAAGGGCTGTGTGGAAGTCAGGTTGGCTCCGAGTGAGCCCGTGAGTTCGCAAGGTTAGAAAGCCTCTACGGAATTCACTTGGCGCCACACGCACGACTCGCTTGAAAGCTTTGCTAAACGTGGCGTCGGAGTCATAGCCCACAGATCGTGCCACATCAATCACCTTGTTATCACTTTTCTGTAACAACGTCGCGGCCTTCTGCATTCTCCAGGTCGTGAGATAATCCAGCGGCGTCTCACCGACCATTTCCTTAAAGCGCAATGCGAAGGCGGAACGAGACATGCCACAGGCCGAGGCCAGCTTTTGAACCGTCCAGGCGGAGTCGAGTTTCTGATGCATCATCTTGAGAGCCACACCGATCTTCGGATCGAAGAATGCCCGAAGTAATCCTTTATTGCAGGCTCCCGATCCCGACTCGAGATGAGCACGCAGGCACTGTACGAACAAGATGTCTGCAAGACGTCGCACAACGAGTCCCGACCCCGGAGCCGGATTCGCCATCTCGGATGCAAGCATAGTCATAGTCGCGCGCAAGGCAAGAGTCCGCGGTTCATCGGATCGCGACACGATGAGCGGAGGAAGCACGCGCCCAAGCGGTTTCAAGCTGGTTGCACAGAATCTGAACCATCCAAAAAAGATGGTGGTTGGGGCTCCTCCTCCGCCGTAGTTGATTACTTGACTTCCATTCTCTGATGAGACTGAACAGAAGCTCTGGGCGGCGCCCGACCGCGGATTGTCCCCGACCGTATACCGGCTACCCGGCGCAAACAGGAAACAATCCCCGTCCGAAACCGGAATTGAATCTGGTAGGCCGTCTGCGGTGAGCCAGCAGCTGCCGTCGGTCACCATCCCAAAGTGAGCAAATCGAGTGGCAGAATGCCTCCCGTTCCCCTCCTTGGCAGTACCTTCGTGCCTCAGTCCCCACGGCGCACTGGCTTCCAGCCGGGCCTGAATCACGCTGGCGATATGCACGCTTTGAAAGACATCAGCGACCGCGTCCATTGCAAATCTCCCCTTTTGGACAGTTGGCCAAGCGATCTGGACTGAATGACAAGTCCCGTCTTCCGCTCCGGTCATCTCTTGCCTTGGATGAATCCTGCTGACGGAGAGCGTCAAATGAATTCGATCCCATTGCAATATGGCGAGGTGAACTGTGACTCAGAATGAAATTCATGTCGGAATCGTTGGGGCAAACGCGGAAAAAAGTTGGGCGAAGGTGTCGCATGTTCCGGCCATCAAAGATGTCCCCGGTCTTAGGCACGCGGCTGTGGCGACCCGCAGCGAGCAGAGTGCGCGGGAAGCGGCGAAGGCATTTGGCGCGGATCGCTGGTTTTCTGATCCCGTGGCGATGATCCAAGACGACCGGATTGATCTCGTAACGATCGCGGTCAAGGTGTCTGCGCACCGCGAACTCGTTCTCGCGGCGCTGGAGGCAGGCAAAGCGGTGTACTGCGAGGCGCCCCTCGGACGCACCGTGGCGGAGGCGGAAGAGATGGCCAGAGCGGCAGGTTCACTTCATACCGCGATCGGATTGCAAGGTCGGTTGAATCCAGCCGTGCGCCGTGCAGCTCAGTTGATTTCTTCCGGAAAGATTGGACTTCCTCTCAACGCCAGAATTGTCTCCACCAACGTCGGTTTCGGGCCGGAGATGCCTTCCAGCTATGACTATTTCAATAAGACATCTTCTGGCGCCAACCTGCTAACCATCAGTGCGGGGCATACACTCGATTTGGTGGAAGCGGTCCTGGGGCCGATCATCCAGATTGACGCCCGAACCGAGATTCTCTGGCCCGCTGTCAAACTGACGGACACAGGCGAGGAGAGTTTGCGTGAAACTGCCGATCACGTCGCCGTTCTCGGAAAGACGCAGTCTGGTGCCGTATTCACGGCCGAGATTTACGGTGGTGTAGCACCGCAGGATACTCGCTCCAGGTTCGAAATCAGAGGGTCGGAGGCTTGGCTCAGCCTCGCCAGTGATCACCCCTACGGCTTCCAGGCGGGGGACCTCAAGCTGAGGTCGAACATTCCATTCGTGGCACCGGACGAGCCCGCGGTCTCTGGTGGCTTCATTGGCGCGGCGATCAACGTGGGAGAGGTCTACGCTCACCTGGTTCGCGATATGCGTGAGGGCACCTACACCACACCCGGCTTCGACCACGCACTTCACAGCGCTCGTCTCATCGATGCCATAAGGCGCGTTGCTGAACGAGGCGAGCGGCAGAAGATCACAAGTGTGCAAGAAAGAGATCTGCGAGAGGAGCTTCTTATAAATGCGCGCCATGTTTTTTGATCGCTACGGTGAGCCGGATGTGTTGCACCTGAGGGATGTGCCGGTTCCGCAGCCGCAAGATGGGGAAGTATTGATCCGGGTCGGCTATGCGGGTGTCAATCCAGCCGACTCGAAAGCCCGCTCGGGCCAGAGCGCACGCGGGGGCTATCGATATCGAGACGTTAATTTTCCATTCGTCACCGGCATGGATGCCGCGGGTGTCGTCGAGCGAACGGGGCCGAATGTCACCGATTTCAGGCAAGGAGATCGCGTGATCACCTGGAGCGAAGCGGACGGTAAGACCTGGGGCAGCTATGCAGACTTCATGCGTGTTTCCGCAAGGCATGTCTCCCCAATGCCAAAGAGCCTGAATTTCGCCCAGGCAGCCGCTGTTCCAGTTGCATCGCTGACTGCCTTTCAGGCGCTGTTTCACGCAGAAAAGGGCGGTATGATCCCGGGTCAGAAAGTGCTCATTCACGGGGCATCTGGTGGCGTCGGCAGCTTCGCCGTACAACTTGCAAAAAGCGGAGGGGTGCTGGTCGCCGCCACTTGCGGCACCGCCAATGTGGCGTATGTCAGAACTCTCGGCGCAGACCGTGTTATTGACTACAAGACCGAGGACGTAAGCCGAGCCGTTCGTGACTGGTCGACTGAGGGTTTTGGATGTCGTGCTGGACGCCGTGGGACCCGCTACTGTGCCTCAGGCCTTAGACATGCTCCGGCCCGGAGGCCGCCTGGTCAACATCCTCACCGCAACCGCAGATGGTGATATCGAGGGCGATCGGAAGGAAGCCGAGCGGCGAGGGCTCCGGAAGATCATAACAATCATCAACTTCGATCGAGCCCGGGATTCCATGAGGGAGATCACTCATTTAATTGATGGTGGCCAGGTGCGCGTACCTCCGGTCGACGTGCTCCCGCTGGAGGATGCGGCCCGCGCGCATCAGATGATCGACACCGGCCACGTCCGCGGAAAATTGGTCCTCAAGGTGGCCGAGCTTTCCGGTTGATCACGGGCCTGATCTTAGGGCCTAACCTCCTCAATATGGGATAGCTGAATGAGATAAGGAATGTGTTCTGAGTGCTAAGGTCGCGGTCGTGAACGGGCGTCAAAAGGCATTGGAGCCGCTCATCTCGTTCGCGATATGCCTGAGGGCGCCTACACCACACGCGGCTTTGAACACGCACTCCATAATGCTCGCCTCATTAACGCAAAGCACGTTCCGCCCGATCTGGGTGTCGATTGACGACATCAGGCCAACTTATTCATTGAGAATCGTTTCCGTAACGAAAGCAGAATAGGTATCGGAAAACGCCCCAGCGTCGGGGAGTCCTCCGCGGCTCTCACCCAACGGCAGATCACAAAATTCCAGTCGCTATGCCGACAAGTCAGGACTAATCTGCCGTGGATGAGCGCCCCGGCGATTATCGCTCGTCGGGTGCTACTTTCTCCTGTCGATGGCTACTCTCATTGCGCGGGTGGCGAGAGTGACGGGCGGTGTGATCGCTCGCCTTTTCTCAACAGGGAGCTATTGCGTTCAATACTTCCGTGGTGGCCCTCATTCGGTAGCGAGAGGTGTCCCCGCTGGCTTCCTCCGCGCTTGAGGCCAAGCTGCACTTTCTCCAAAGCGGAAAACGACGCGTTGCAAATTTCACGAGACTGTGGGATGATTCGTATCGGATTCCGATAGGAGGACGACATGGGGCAAAAACGTACGGACCTTTTACGTGGAACTCTCGACCTGCTGGTACTGAAAGCACTGTCGCTGGAGCCCCTGCACGGAGTTGGAATCTCTCGACGCATCACGCAAATCACCAAGGGTGCTTATGAGGTAAGTTTTGGTTCGCTTTTCCCGGTACTGCACCGCATGGAGGAAAGTGGCTGGGTAGAAGCCGAGTGGCGGTCATCCGACAACAACCGTCGCGCAAAATATTACCGGCTGACCCCCTCTGGGCGCGCTCAGCTCAAGGATGAAGAGCGGCAATGGAACCAAGTGGTGAAGATCATGGCGTCCGCCGTTCAGTCCACGTGAATCCAGAAGGAGGCATCATGGCTAAGCGAATTCTGAGTTTATTTCGGAATCTGTTTTGCAAGCGCGACATTGAGCAGGCGCTGGATGATGAGCTCCGTTCGACGCTGGAAGTCCTGACACAGGAGAAGATCGAGCAAGGGCTTTCACAGGCGGCTGCCAGACGAGAAGCGCTAATCGAAATTGGCGGTATCGAGCAGGTGAAGGAAGGGGTTCGCGCAGTTCGCGCTGGGCACTTTGTGGAGGGACTTGCCAGGGACATCCGCTACGCCCTGCGCCAGCTTCGCCGCAATCGGAGCTTCACCGCCGTCGCCGTCCTGACGCTGGCACTTGGCATCGGGGGCACGACAGCCATTTTCAGCGTCGTTAACGGCATCCTCATCCAACCTTTGCCCTATTCGCACCCGGCAAGACTCGTAGAAGTAGGGCTCGACCTTCCTGGTATCAACCAGTTCAACTGGCCATTATCTCCACTGGAATACGTTACCTTTCGCGAGCAGAGCAGCACTTTTGAGGATATTGGTCTCTACTATACGGGGTTCGGCGGCAACCTCTACTCGGCCAACGTCACCGGCTTCGGCCGACCCGAACACGTGCCGGCTCTCGGCGTGACCGACGGGGTGCTCTCAATTCTCGAAGTAACGCCTCTGTTGGGGCGCTCCTTCACGCGGGCAGACGATGAGCCGGGCAGCCCGGACACACTGATGATTACCTATGGCTACTGGCGCACCAAGTTCGGCGGCGACCATTCAGCCATCGGAAAAACGATCGACATCGATGGCAAGCCCAGCACGATCATCGGGGTGTTACCGCAACGCTTTCGTTTCCTGGACATGACCGATCTGGGCATACTGCTGCCTCTCAAGACTCAATCCCTGCGGGGCTATAACTACTTTGCGGTTGCCCGGCTCAAGACCGGGTTGACGCCGGCCGAAGCCAATGCAGACGCGGCTCGCATGATCCCAATGGAAGTCGATCGGCCTGTCGAGTTCTTCAAAGAAGCGCGGGTAACGCCGAATGTTCAGCCGCTGAAGCAATACCTCATAGGCGACATCGGCAAGGTCCTGTGGGTTTTGACGGGCGGAATAGGCCTGGTGCTGCTGATCGCCTGCGCAAACGTGGCCAGCCTTCTTTTGGTCAGGGTTGAAGGCCGACAACAGGAGTTGGCGATTCGAGCGGCTTTGGGTGGCAGCCCTGGACGCATCGCCGGCAGTCTGCTGCTTGAAAGCCTCTTGCTGGCAGTGATTGGCGGCGCGCTCGGTCTGCTTTTTGCGTATGGCGGCTTGCGGGCCCTTGTCGCGTTGGCTCCGAGTGATCTGCCCCGGCTTAATGATATCCGCATCGATGGGCTTGTCTTGCTCTTCACCCTGAGCGTCACGATTGTGGCGGGCCTCTTGTTCGGCGCAATGCCGGCTCTCAGGTACGCCGGTGGCCGCTCAGGGACAGGGTTGCGCGAAGCAGGCCGCTCTGTCAGCGCCAGCCGGAAGCGGCATCGTGCTCGCAACGCGCTGGTCGTTGTCCAGGTAGGTCTGGCTCTTGTTTTGCTCGTGAGCTCGGGCCTCATGATCCGCACTTTCCAAGCATTGACACACGTTCAGCCCGGATTCACGGCGCCAGCCCAAGTCGAAACGTTCCATGTCCATTTTCCTCCGGAGATGATCAAGGCACCCGAGCGGTTGCTCCGTATGGATCACGCGATTCTCGACAATATCGCGGCGATTCCTGACGTTTCTTCTGCCGGTTTCAGTGGTGCCGTGCCGATGGATGCGGGCGCCGAGAGCGATCCGGTGCTCGTAAAGGATCACGTGCTTCAGGGTCAGCTCCCGCCGGCTCGCAGGAGCTTTTGGGTTTCGCCAAGCTTCTTCAAGACCATGGGCATCCCCCTCCTCGCCGGCCGCGATTTAGCGTGGGACGACCTAGTGAACAAGCGCCCCGTGGCTCTCGTGTCGGAGAATCTCGCGCGTGAGTATTGGCAAAATCCCTCGGACGCGCTTGGGAAACAAATTGGCGGAAGCCCCAAGGCCTGGCGGCAAATTGTGGGCGTTGTGGGAAACGTCCACGATGACGGCACAAGCCAGGAAGCTCCAGCGACGGTTTATTGGCCGATAACGGACTCCGACGATTTTCTGGACACCCCGGCTTTCGCATTGCGCAGCACCCGCGCCGGGACGGAGAGCTTGATGAACGAGGTTCGGCAGGCAGTATCGTCGGTAGACTCGGATCTGCCGTTGTACCAGGTTCACACGCTGGACTACTACTACACCAAATCCATGGCGCTCACTTCATTCACATTGGTGATGCTGGCATTGGCAGGTGGTATGGCGCTGATACTTGGCATCGTAGGCCTGTATGGCGTTATCGCCCACTCGGTTTCCCAACGGACGCACGAGATCGGAGTCCGCATGGCCCTGGGAGCGCAGAAAAACGACGTACTTAAACTTGTTGTGAACGGAGGCATGTACTTGACGCTGATTGGTGTGGGCGTCGGAGTTGCAGGCGCCTTAGGTCTGACCCGCTTCCTGTCCAGCTTGCTCTACGGCGTCAAGCCCACCGACCCGCTGACGTTTGTCGTCGTCTCTTCGATCCTGACCGGAGTCGCGCTGCTCGCCTGCTACATTCCGGCACGCCGCGCGACGAAGGCGGATCCTATTGTGGCCTTAAGATATGAGTAGGGGTTCGCAAGACGTCGCGCGGAGATGAGTCACGTCTACGACAGCGAAGGCGATTGTGGCCGGCTCCCTCGAGCCTTCCTGTTCCAACTGGCGCCACAGGTCGACGCGCTCATTGACAGCCGTTTTCCCGCGATTGTCAGGATTGTTCCCCGTAAACGCCCATGGCAGCGCCGATTCACAGTTCGCCAGTCACCGCATTCCAGTCGCGATGCCGACTTCACAGGACTCATCCTGCAATGAGAAAACTCCCAAAAATCATCTGAAGAAACAACCGCAGTGGAGCTTCACTTCGTTCGGCTTTTGCGCGAAGCAACGCGCCTTCGTAGCTATTGAGGATAAATGAAGCCATCTCCATCGTTTTGGCTTTTGGAGGCAGCTCACCTCGCGTGACAGCTTCGAGCAATACAGCGTCGATAGCGACCTCCCAAATCCTAAAGCCCTCTTGAAGTGTCTGCTGAATGAGGTCGCTATGGTTTGCCATCTCTTGACTGAGATTACCCAGCAGGCAGCCTCCGTTCATGGCTCCTTTCGGGCCATAAGCACTGATCAATTCCTCAAAATATCTTCGCAGGCGCTTGATCGGCGCGGTCTTGGATTCACCAAGCAGTGTGGTCGCGCGTGCGACTTCCAATTCGAGATACCGCTGGAGAACCGCGCTGCCAAATTCCACTTTACTCGGAAAATAGTGATAAAAGGACCCCTTGGAAACACCTGCGAGAACGAGAACTTCGTTGAGTCCCGTTGAACAATAGCTCGTCTCTTGCATTTGCTGCAGCCCCATCTCAATGAGGTTGTCGCGGGTTGAAACGTCTGTCATAAGTTGTCCTTTCGTTCACAACGTTAGCTGAAAAACACCTCTCGCTAAGAAAGGAGAAAGAGATTTTGAATCTCCATACCGACCAGTCTACTCTACTCAACTGAAACATGCTAATGGAGTGACTGCACTTCGAAGGACAAGCCGCTCCGTTTGCATCACCAACAACGATTTAACACAAGAAGAGAAGGGATTTTGCAAATGAGTCTTAAAGGAAAACGCGCTTTAGTTACGGGAGCAAGCAGAGGAATCGGAGCAGCGATTGCAAAGGCGCTTGCCGCCGAAGGGGCCGACGTGGCCATTACTTACGAAAAGTCGGCGGAAGCCGCCGGTGAGGTGGTCAATGCCATCAAGGCAATAGGCCGTCGCGCGGTTGCGATTCAGGCTGACAGCGCGGATGCTGCTGCCGTACAGGCATCGGTTGAGAAGACGGTCGCTGAGTTGGGAGGACTCGACATCCTCGTCAATAATGCAGGGATTCTCCGGCTGTCCCCGGTCAAGGACATTTCGCTGGAGGATGTAAACGCGCTCCTGAACGTTAACGTGCGCGCCCCGATTGTTGCGAGTAAGGCAGCGATTCCCCATCTCGGCAATGGCGGTCGCATCATCAACATTGGAAGCTTCTTCGCAGACAAGGTTCCCGGAGGCGCTGGCCTTCCGGTCTATGCGCTGACGAAGTCCGCATTGACCGCATTCTCGCAAGGATTGGCTCGGGAACTCGGTCCAAGTGACATCACTGTGAACGTCGTGCAACCTGGGTCCATTGATACCGACATGAACCCGGCCCATGGTCCGTTCGGCGAAATCCTTCGGTCGATCACCGCGCTCGGTCGATATGGCAAGGTCGAGGACATTGCGAATATCGTGACGTTTCTGGCAAGCCCGAAAGCTCAATACATCACCGGAACGGCGCTGACCGTTGACGGCGGCGCGAACGCCTAAAAATCCTGTGGACTAGCTGCTTTCACAAACCTATCTGCGGGTGACAAACCCCGCAGATTAGTACCGAGAAACGCCGCACACTGCGGCGTTTCTCGGTACTCCTAAAAGGCTTACAACTCATTCATAATTAGATAGTTATACTGGCAATAATATACTTGACGAATCCTTCGTGATCCGGCATACTTAGAAACATGAAAGCGCCAAAGACACTTCAAGACGCAATTCTCTACTTCGCGGATGCGGATAACTGCCTGAAGTACATGGTTGACCATCGCTGGCCAAAGGGCGTCGAATGCCCAACCTGTGGCCGCCTGGATGTTACCTATCTTGCGAATCAGCGCAAGTGGCAATGCAAGAGCAAGCATGCGAAGCGCCAGTTCACCGCGAAGGTCGGGACCATCTTCGAGGATTCCCCTCTCGGTCTGGATAAGTGGCTTCCGGCAGTGTGGCTGATCACCAGCGCGAAGAATGGCATCAGTAGCTACGAGATTGGGCGCTCTCTTGGCGTGACTCAGAAAACCGCGTGGTTCATGCTTCACCGTATTCGCGAAGCCATGAAGAACGGCTCCATGATGAAGTTTGGTGGTGGCAACAGCGGGCCGGTCGAAGTAGACGAGACCTTCATCGGGCCTAAGCCTCAGAAGATGCACCGCGACCGCCGTCTTAGAATGCAGAGCGCGGAACGCGCCAATCAGAAGACCGTTGTTATGGGAATGCTTGACCGCGAAAGCCGTCAGGTTCGCGCGATGGTAGTTCCGAACGTCAAGCGTGAAACCCTGCAGAACAAAATTCTCAACCAGATCGAGCGCGGTTCGACCGTCTACACTGACGGCTATCCCGCTTACGATCATCTGACCGCAGAGGAGTACATTCACGCCACCGTCAATCACATCGAGGAATATGTTCGCGGTCAAGTTCACACCCAAGGAATCGATAACTTCTGGAGCCTTTTGAAGCGGACCCTGCGCGGTACTTACGTTGCGGTCGAACCATTCCACCTTGACCGCTACGTGACCGAGCAGGTTTTCCGCTATAACAATCGCGCGACCAAAGACAACCCGTTGGATGATCTTGATCGCTTCTGTGCCGTCCTCTCGCAAGTCGCTGGCAAGCGCCTTACCTATGCGGAGGTAACCGGCAAGGTGGGTTCCTCCGCGAACTAAGATTTGGCGTCTGAAGCGGGGTCCGAAATCTCGAAAGTGAGCGAGAACGGCTCCGAATTTCTTCCCTCTAAAACAACGTTCCAGTTCTTCAATTGGTCAACTAGCCGCTTGATGCCGTCCACACATTTCTGAACCTCGGGAGCAACGCTTGGACCACCAGGGACACTCAGCCACGGCGCATCGCAATTGGGGCAACTGTAAAGTGTAGAGAATCTTCCATCACGGGAGATTGGGACGGATAGAACGGCTTTGCACCGCCCACAAGTGACGCGCGCGGCCAGAATGTCGTGGACCTCAATGAGTGTCGTTTTCCGAGTTGTCACGCTGCCCCCTCGTGTTCTTCGTTCGCGGCTTTCTTCCGCGCTTGTGCTCGCCTTTGGCTAGCCGCCCGGCAGTGTTCGCCTGAATCTCTGCGTCAACCGCCGCCTTGACCCTTGCGGGATCGGCGCGAAGGATTGTGTCCATTGCGGCATCGAAACTGCTTTTCTCTGTCATGAGTTCAACCTATCCAAAGTAGTTTCCAAAGGCTCGTGCGTTCCTGTGACTCAACCGGACATGGATCACCGCGAACACATCTCTTGCGCACAGCGGCTTTTCGTCAGGGAGCAGAAGAAGTTCGTCCGTGGTTACCTGAAAATCTGTGATGTATCTGTCGTCTTCGAGCAGGCAAAACATTGGCTTCTCGTCGTCTGCTGGTTCCATTGATCCCGCTTCTCCAGTATCACGCGGACGGCGCAGGCCATCGATCAAGGTCTTGATGTGTCCGTCCAGATCTCCGCGCTGCAAAACGTAACGGTCCTCCTGCCCCCACATGATGAGCACGTCTATTGCGCATCGCAAGTCCAGTTCGCGGGTTACCATGGGAACCAAATCATACCCAGCGCATTGCCACCTCTTTGCGATGGACCCAATGCCGACGTTAAAACGCTCCTCTTCTGGCATGTTTCCCCGAAGGAGGTCGCGCGCTTCCTGGGCGTTCATCGCCAATTCGCGGAGGTTCTTGTTCGTCGCCCACAGCCGACGAAGTTGAGGGTGGGTTTGACGGCGCACTACATGTTGCGCCTTCCCTTGGCTCTGGTTTCCTGAAGAGGGCAGTCTCTCCCTGAAAATTAGACGGAACTCCACTAGGCATACCTCTGGCGACGAATCCTCGCCTTTGACAATAATGCGCTCACTCACATCACACCCCCATTCTCTCGCCGGGGGCGGGATTCGTCAAGTATATTATTGCCGTTATACTCGACTAAGAGATTTCGGCCTTTAAAAAAGGGACCAGCTGGCTGAGGAGAGCGGCCCCACGTTTTGCTGTTAGGTCACCTATGAGAAGCGGCGACCGAGGCGGCAAGAGACTGCGGTGAAAAAGCAGCTTCATCGAGAGGTATGTTGAGCTTGACCTCCTGAATTGTGAGGATGGTGCGAGTTTCGTCGGCTGGAGTGCTCACCTCAGTGCGGCGAGCACCCCAGACGCCGTCGATGCGCCGCAGATCTGTAGAATGCAAAATGCGAACTACAACGCCAGTGGTGCTATACATCTGGGCGTAGACGATGGCAGGCATTTCCTTCGCCACCCAGATATGGATATAGGCATACTGCGAGCGGCTGACATCGACGGGACGTGCTTCAATCTTGTACGTCTTCCGGCCATCAATAGCCTCCCCGTCGTCGATCAAGCGGTAGGAGAAATCGTCAAGATCGCGGTCGGTAATCTCCTCATAGCTGAAATCGGTTCCCAGAAACCGATTGGAGCGCTCTTGTGTTTCGACACTGCGCACGCGTTCGATAGCAGGCGTGTAGATGTATTGTTTGGCAGGAAGACCATGTTGCTGAACAGATAGCAGCGCTACGCCGCTGACTTCCGCCGGCGCCGTAAATACAGCGAGGATTTTCCGTCCCGCATCTGAATTCTGACGGCGATACAGAAACTCTTCTTTCCTGCTGTGACCCTGGCGGTCATAAATCGTAAATGAGGCGCGCATCTTTATCGTGTGGATCGCGGTCTGATCATAAACCTGCTGCATGATCATGCGGGCATCGGGCGGCTGGGCGGCAGCGAGGAAGACTGGGAACGCCAAAGAACAAACGGCAAGCACAAATGCTCCGAGAGCGAGACAAGCGATGCGGGAACTATTCATATCCAATTGCCTCGCTCACCTCCAACTGCATGGCATGATGAGCTGGAATCCAGGCAGCGATTAAAGCCACTACGATAACAACCGGCAATGAGATCGCTACCACAAACCAGGGGTAATAAAAAGGAATCTCGTAACCTGCAAGTACTGTAGAGACGGTATGGGATAGGAACCGAACGTTGCAAAGTGTAGCCAGTCCGCCGGCCACAACACCAACGATGGCGATGACGATAGCTTCGAGCAGAACCATCTTGCGCACCTGGGCCCGGTAGCCTCCGACCGCGCGAACAATGGCGAACTCGCGGCGACGCTCGGCGACAGACACGACCAGAGTATTCGTGATGCCGACCACGGCGACCAAAATGGCTACCGCCATCTGCATGTAACTGATCAGGAAAAAGCTGTCAATCAGGCTGTCAATCCAGCGACGAAATTCAGTATTGGTGTAGACCAGTGCATGTTGGGTGGCGGCTGCCATCAACTGAATTTCGCGCTTGACTGCGCTTGCATCCTGGCCGCTCTTGAGAGTGATGTCGATAAAGTCTACGGCATCGTCATTCCAATAGCGCTTATACAGGGCGCGGTCCAGAAAGATTGCGCCCTTGTCGGAGCGGTAATCTTCAACAATGCCCAGAATGGGAAGATCGATAACGCCTGAAGGGCTGTCGATGCGAAGTTGTTGGCCCACACGGCAGCGCCAACGGGCAGCAAAGTTCCTCGAAACCAGCAGGCCCTGGCCTCTCGGCAGCATCTGGCGAGCCTGCTGCAGGTCGCCGTCTTCAATGGCCTCGGAGGCGCGCGCGAGAAAACCCTCCATCTCAATTGCGACAATGGCAGCGATGTCTCCGCGAAAGGGGATAAATGTAAATCGCACGTCCTGGACACTCTTGATTCCCGGCAGAGCGGCGATCGATTTTCCGAGGTCCTCACTGAAGTGATAAGAGGTGGAACGAAGTAAAGAGGACGTTGCCACGAATAGATCGGCATTCAACATGCGGCTGGTCCAGCGGACGATGGTACGCTGGTAACTCTGAATATAGGCTGCAGTGGAATAGACGAACATCAGGCCGACCATAAGGGCGCCGATTGTGGCAGAGCTCCGCCGGGGCGCGCGGATCATTGCATCGACGGCCAGGGCGCCCTCAGGGCCTCCAATCAGGCTCAACACGGGACGGATCAACCGCGACGCGCCACGAACAATCAGAGGCAGCAGAACAGTCATGCCAACCAGAATGAGAAATCCATAGTCCAGTTCAAGCTCGGCGCCCACACGGGCGGGAGAGAGTTCTACCAGCACAAAGCAGAGCGCCATCAAAGCCAGACCGAGCGCAAGCCGGCGCCAGTCGAAAGCCGATTCCCGGTATTGAATTTCAACATTGTAAAGAGCCTGGATAGGATCAAGCCGTGCTGCGCTCCGTGCCGGGTGCCAGGCGCCCAGGAGCGAAACGCCGATACCCAGAACAAGAGCACCGACCGCGAGCCGAGGATCAAAGTGCGGCTTGACGGGGGTTGAGACAGCACCGTAAACCGCAGCGGCAACGGCTCCCATGACGCGACTCATCGCGGCCGCCAGTCCATAGCCGGCCGCAATACCTGCTACGGAGCCGATGCCGCCAATAATCATTGCCTCCCCCAGAAACATTCTTTGAATGCTTCCGCGGCTGACGCCAAGCGAGCGCAATATGCCGATCTCTTTCCTGCGCTGGTCCACAGCAATGGTGAATGAATTAAGAATGATATAGATGGCAACAATGAGGGCCAGAATACTCGACATCTGCATACCCAGTCTCATCGCAGTGACGGCGTTTTCCAGCGACTTGCCGCGCGTCTCGGGCCGCTCAATCTCGACACCCGCGGGAAGTCTGGAGCCAAGCAGGCTCTGCAGTCCCTCCACGGCGACGGTTGGATCGCTCATCAAGTCGATGCGGTCGAAGTTGTGGCCTCGCGCGAAAACGACTTGTGCCGAGTAAACATCCATCACGGCAATATTCCCGCCGAAGACCGATCCGATGCCCTGAGGTTGAAAGAAGCCTTGCACAACGAAGTTCTTCCTCCCCTCGGCTGTGAACACAGGCAACTGTTCGCCGATGCGCAGTCCATGGCGGGCGGCGAAGGAGCGCGCGAGCAGGATCGAGTTCGGCTGGGCTAGATACATCAGCGGATCCGGGATCATTGTTTGCGAGCGGTCGAATTCGTACTGGCGCAACCGTTGATCGCCGGTACCGTCTATGCCGAGAATGAGCAGGCCGCCCTCGTCTGCATAGCCGGTTTGCGCGACGACTTCTATGACAGGCTCGGCCAGTTGGACGCCGGGAGTCGAGCGCACCGTATCAAGCAGGCCTTCCGGGAAGCCGCTTTCGCCAGCTGTGATCTGTAACGTGGATCTGCCGGCAAGGCGTTGCACGGTCAACGAAAGAGAGTCAAGGAGAGCACGGTTGGCAGTACTAATGGCAAAGCAGGCGGCAACACCAAGAGCGACAGCCAAAACTGTCATTGCGAACCGCAGGCGATGGGCAAGGCACTGCTTTGCAGAGATA
>Ga0206981_10236_pt2 | contig 15785 bp, 14 predicted proteins | sample Alteio_BWMinCont_17_FD_153312 | JGI IMG/M metagenome (GOLD analysis project Ga0206981, IMG submission 153312) | Enriched cells from forest soil in Barre Woods Harvard Forest LTER site, Petersham, Massachusetts, United States -... | ecosystem: Environmental > Terrestrial > Soil > Temperate forest >... | reverse complement strand
AAACGCCGCCCATCGCTTCGCCGGCTCAGGGCTCCTCGGCGCTCTCCGCATCCAGCGCAAGACAGTGCGTTCGGAAACATCGAAGCCAAGCATCGTCAACTCACCGTGGATGCGCGGTGCGCCCCAAGTCGAGTTCTCGGCAACCAAACGGAAAATGAGTTCACGCAACTCCGCGCTGATTCGCTTCCTGCCCGGCCGACTTCGATGCCGCGAGAGCCAAGTCCAATACGCTTTGAATCCAGCACGATGCCATCGCACAACCGTCTCCGGCTGAACAAGAATCAATGCCTGTTTCCATCCAGGCCAGAACTTCCGCAGCATCACCCAGAACAATCGGTCAGACGCACCAAATCTTGGCTGCGGACGTCTTCGCGTCATGACAGCAAGCTGTTGCCGAAGAGCCAGGTTCTCCAACAGCAAGTCGCGGCGAGAACAGATCGACTTAACGAGCAGGACACACAGGAGTTTCAGCAAACGCTGCATGAGCCAGTTGTAACAGAGGCGCGAGACAGTTCAGCGGTAGGCTTCACGACGATGTTTGACGGCGAGGACCAGAATGGATTCTCCGTGATCGTGGAAGCGAAGACGATAATCACCGACGCGGAGACGAAACTCTGGTGGCTCAATGTCCTGGAGGCGCTTTACGTCACCTTCGCCGGTGGCGAGATAGCGCCCCACAATATGAAGAATGCGTAGAGCCGTGGACTGATCAATGGCACGGAGGTCTGCCTTGGCTTGATCGGTCCAGTCGATCTTCTTGGGCATCGTTATTGGCCTGGCGTGTGGTGTTCGAGAGGCGTGCGGCCCATACGCTCGAAGTCTTCCAGAGACAGGCCATATTCAGCCAGCACATCCTCATGGGGGATGGGCTTATTGTTCTCCAGCCAAGCCTTAGAAGCAGCGACAGCAAGGCTTTCTTCATCGCTAATCGGCTCGTCCTCGTAGGGTGCGCTGGCGAGGCTGCGGGCGACCGGATCAAGTATGATCTCCAGCAGGCCGACGACCGCAGAAACCTGGCCGGGGGCCATGCGGTCGATCAGTTCGTGGGCCTGTTGCTTCGTATCTCTGGATGCAAGAGCCATTTTTTCCCTCACGCGATTTTGCCGTGGCTGGATACCAGTGTAGTCGAAATCGTAATTGTCAAAGCGTCCAAGATGTAGACGGAACAACAGAGTTCAATAAGACGCATTGATTCTTAAGGGCTTGCGGCCCTTATTTTTCAATAATTTAGCCGCAAAACGCAAATCTGTTTTGGGAGCAGAGGGTCGGGGGTTCGAATCCCTCCGCCCCGACCAATAGAATCAGCCGTTTACGTGGATAGAGTTATTGAAGTGTGTGGGTTTGCGAGGAACTCGAAGCTGCAAAATCGACTACAGTTCTCTTGATCTAGATTCCGATCGTGCTTCAAGTGATTCATTCGACTACTCCAAGACCGCCGCGTCAGAAGCAAACCCTCTGTTTGTGCGACAGACGGGTGTGCCTCGTCAAAATTCCATCCGGAGGTAAAACGGGCCTCGTTTTGATTTCGGGAGCAGTGATTAGAGGCAACTTTAAACTGGAGAGAGGATGCTTGATGGTTGCGAAGGTAGTGCCGAGCGTACCGCGAAAGAGCCTCTAGCACAGCTCTCCCGTAATTCCGTTTCATTTCTGACGAGAGATACTCGAAGCTGCCACTCAGGCAGCCAGATCGTAGCGGTGATGCACCCCGCCCGGCCTAGCATGGAAACAACCGTGTAATCGGCGCCAGGATTCTTCTTTGCCTCACGACTAGCGGGCGTTCTCATTCAGTAGACGTTTAAGATGTCGCTCATTCAAAGTGGTCACATGATCGAGCAGATCTCGGCGGCAGTTGCCAACCCAGCGCTCCGCAACGTCGTTTTGCCAGAGACGGTGGAAGCTGGTTCGTTTCAGCTCGATACCCAAAGCCTTGATGGTAATGACGACCTCTTCGCTGAAGCTTGGCGCCCGATCGAAAATCAGATACCTCGGGCAGGAATCCTAGGGGAATGCTTGTCGCAACTGCTACCTGCCCTCCGAACTGTTCGGATGCTAGGTGATGTCGCGATGCAAGATTCATCGCTGATCATGCGCAATGATGAAGAAGCAGTACAGTACGTCAAACGCCAGCGTCGGAACCGTGAAGGAATCCATCGCAGCGATAGCCGCACGATGATTACTCATAAAGACAGCCCATCGTTTCGCCGGCTCAGGATTCTGTGGCGCTCTCCGCATCCAGCGCAAAGCGGTTCGTTCGGAAACTTCGAAGCCAAGCATCGTCAACTCTCTGTGGATGCGCGAAGCACCCCAAGTTGGGTTCTGGGCAACCATGCGAAAGATGAGTTGACGCAGTTCTGCACTGACTCGCTTACGGCATGGGCAAGTTCGATGCCATCGCGCAATCGTCTCTTGCTGAACGAGAATTGACATCTGCCTCCATCCAGACCAGCGATGCCGCAATATCATTCAGAACATTCGGTCAGAAGCTGCAAATTGCGGTTACGGATACCTTCGTCTCAAGATCGCAAGCTGTTGCCGAAGGGCTAGATTTTCCAACAGCAAGTTGCGTCGAGAGCGAACAAATTTGGTTGCCATAATAGACAGAAGCCTCAGCAGGTGCAGCGCGAGATCAGTTTACAGAGCGCCAAATCAAGTTGAACCTATCTCGTATCTGACTGATTTGAAGTTAGATCGCATTTTTGGCGAGGCACATGCTCCGGCCTGTGCCGCACGCACGATCCATCGCTGAACTATAACTGCTCTCTTGCTTCTGTTTCTGCGGAATCGCTGGTCTCTGATTCAGATTTTCAGGAGACATTCAATCCTCGAATCTGTCCGCAATGTTTCTTCGGTTAACTTCATGGAGGAAGTATGGCTAACTAGAGAAAATACATGGGATAAAAGCGGACTTTATCCACTCTCCGGGTAACTGAGGGCTGATTACTGAAAGAAACTCCGAAATCTGCTTGCATGCCGTGTTAAATCGTCGAATTCGTGTTATTTTGATTCCATGAATTCCCCGCACTTAGCATCAGACCGAACTTTGGATCGCCAAGATTTGTGCGATACAACAGCTTCACGCCCACGCCGTAAGAGCTTTAGGCGAGGCTCGTTACTGAGCTTACTTGGATGCTTGATCTTGCTCGCGCCGATGAGCATACACGGTCAGACTGCCTCCGATTATGCCGAATCGCGGCTCTCTTGTGCGCAAGGGTTCGCTCAACGAGTAGTAGATCGCGTTCGGGGGATGGGTGTACAAAGAGGATCCGCTGAGGTGTGCGTTAAAGCTTTGAGTTGGATAGCGAAAAACGGTAACTTGCTGGATATCTATATGAGAGGAACAGGTCAAGGGGGTGCGCGCGTGCTCATCACCCGCTTCACAGACAGTGCCAAATTATCGACTGGCCCGTTTCGTCCCGATAGTTCCCAACTGCAAATGTGGAATAGGGGCGAGTTGACTCCGAGTCTGGCTTTTGATGCGGGCTTCACTCGAAGCTACCTGGAAAATTCGACAAGGTCCTCGACATCGATGAACTCGGTTGAAATCGAGCGTAGAACGGAAGGGTGCCTGAATCAGACTCAATCGCTTGCTGTTTGCGCGGATGTTGGCCGTATCCAGGGTGTTCTGGCCTATCAGATGAACAATGCTTTTTCCGATAACAGTGACACGCCCGCACCTAAACCGGAATCGCAGGGACCTGACAAAGCACAGACAGCTGCGGCCGTTGATCGAAAGTTTCAGATCTGGGCTCAGCGTTGGAGCTGGGATCGGTATCGCCCTGGAAGCGTGCAAGTTACTGGTATGAATTGTAGTGACCAGTGTAAAGCTTCAGGACAATTTTCATTCGTTCGTATGGGTGCGCTTCACACAATCGCTTTTGTAGCCTTCTTGTCGTCCACAGGCGACGGCGGGTATTCGCTTAGTCGCCTTTGTTACAACGACGACACCACCAACCAGCTTGATTGCACTGAATGAACGAATCACGGATCCAGACGGAATGAAATCTTGAACGAGAACGGGCCCCCTACTGCGGCGTAACACTTTAGACTCTCTCGCTATGCGAAGTCCTGGGTGGAAATTGACCGGTGTAATGCAACAATCAGAACTGCACATTTGAATCAGGTGCGATGATTAGCCTGTGAATGCCTCCAACTCATTGTTGCCGGAGAAGACTGTTGGCCTGCATGGGGTTGGGCAGGATGCAGTGATAGACCTTGTGCGCAGCCGGAGGGGATATCCAGCCCCGCCTGACACGCGAAATGGCCGCAAGCTGGCGCTTCTGGTCGAAGGCGGCGGCATGCGTGGTGTGTGTTCGGCGGGTGGTTTGGTCGCGCTGGATGCGCTCGGGCTAAGAAACGCGTTCGATGAGATCTATGCTTCGTCAGCCGGCGCAATGAACGTTGCTTACATGCTTTCTGGTCAGGCTACATTCGGAATCCAAATTTATTACAAGAACGTCAACAACAAGAACTTTATTAATTTTGGGCGTCTCAACAAGATCGTGGACATTGACTATCTGTTTGACAGTGTAGTTTCAAGGATTCGCCCCCTCGATACGAAAAAGCTTCTCGACGCCCCTTCCGACTTCTATATAGGACTGTTCAATAAGATCGCCGCGGAGACGGTGGTGCTTAAAGCACAGGACTTTCCGAAGGAAATTCTTTCCATTCTGAAGGCGAGTACAGCTTTACCGGTTGTATATAACCGCTCGGTAGTCATCAACTCCAATGAATTTATTGACGGAGGCTTAGGTAGCCCCGTGCCGTTGTACGAGGCGATCGAGCATGGTTGCACCGATCTATTGGTGTTTCTGACACGGCCGCCTTCCTATGAATCGGCAAAGCCGCCTTGGATAGACCGTTGGCTGTTTTCGAGGTTTTGCGCGTCCAACAATCCTGCCCTTCAAGAGGCATTTGAGAAGAGCTATGGGCAGAGCAATATTTGCCGGCAAATCTGCCTGGGGAAATTGCCCGCGCCCAAGGGCGTGAATATTGCAACCTTTTGCCCTTCGAATACGGGGACGCTGTTGAGCCGTCTCACTACCGACAGCAAACGCCTCAAGCAGTCGGCTGTCGAGCTGGCTCTTTCTACCCTGGAACAGTTCGGTGAGGGGCCGGAACTGGTTGAGGATCTCCTGCAAAGCTGAGTGTCTTTTGAGTGATGGATGGCTCTCTGAGGGGGGCAAAGTTTTTGTCCTCCGGGATCTCCACCCCAAATCGGATGGCAAAGAGGGCCAGCAGGTAGCCCACTGTCAGCGAAAATGCCCCGGTGTAAATAATTAAGGATGTGCCCACCGCTCTCAGTTCAAGTGGCGCAACTGCAGCTAAATCACTGTCGTGCCTATAGCTGTCCGCAGGATGCTGTTTGTCATAGTTTTCACAACGTGCCGGATAGGAAGCCTGTTTCGGACCACAGTCCATATGCCTCGCCTGAAATAAAAACACTATCGCAATTCCTGCAAGGGCCATCCCCACGGTGTAAGGAGCACTTTTCAAAAAGGCCTTCTTCAATACCGTCCCGGCCCAGGTACGGAACATCGTTAGAGTTTTTTCTGCATTCTTCTCATCGCTCATCAACTGCTTGATATCGGAATCGTGGTGGAGGGAGAGCATCGACCAGCCTACACCCAGCCCCAGAAAGAAACCGTAGATTGGAAATATCAATCCTGCAGAGGTAACCCGGAATGCATCATAGAAAGCACGATGGATGTAAAAGTCATGAGTCAACCAACCTGCGCTCCGCAACCCCAACGAATCATCTACGCTCAAAACCATACAAGCCAGAAAAATACCGCCTATCAAACCTGCAAAGCCTGAAAAGAGAATTCCGCCGAGCCAGTGGGATTTCAGGTTTGGTTCGATACGGCGGCCACGAAAGACAAGCCAATACATCAGCGTCGATAAGGACAGCGTGAAGCCCCAGACGATTCCGCCCGCAAAACCATGGAAAAGCCCCTGGGTAAATCCGTGCGTTGTGGAGTTCTGGGTAAAAGATGCACCTTGCGAGGCACATAGAGCGTACATCGCGGCCGCTCCTGAGGCTGTGATGATTGCAGCAACCACCGAGATGCATATCATGCGAAACCCGGTGTTCACCATGCGCAGCCAGAACAAACGCAGCATCAAGATTGCCCGCTGAAGGCCTGACAGAGCTTTCCAATAGCGCACGAAACAGCTCGGCTGGCGCATATTTGTCTTATCGCGCATCCAGAGCAGGATGCGGCGGCTTGGCCTCGATCGGCCGTCCTGGCTAAAACACAGTGTTTTGAGATGCTCGCAAGAAGAGAGATTGGGATTCTGATCGACCGGGCAGGTTGAAAGCGTGTGGCACAGTTCCTCTAACTCTGCATTGGGACTGTTAGCGTCTTTTTTTTTCTTAGACTGCGGAGTGTTCTGCTTGCCGGCCTCGTCGCGGCTGGCGGCTTCACGCTGTGGGCGCTTGGCATCAAGCCTCTTGTTGGCGTGGTCGCAGGCCTCACACACTTTCAGCAACATATCGGAAAGTCCAGAAGCGCCCAGCGCCCTCTGCAGCCACCCCTGACGCAGCAATATGGCTGCATTGATGCGAACCCTGGCATTTGTCTGGCTCTCAGAGAATGCATCCCGGAGCACGGTTGCCAATCGGGTTGGGTGCTGTCTGGCTACTGTCTCGGCCCATTCCTTGAGCTCATCTTCCTTGTCTTTGCCGTATGCCAATGCGGATCGGAAGACAAATGCAGCCTCATCGGCCTTCAAACCTTCAAATTCCTTGAAAGAATCAAGGTTGGCGATGAGGGGTTCATAGCTCTCGAACCATCCCTGCAAAGCATCTTCTTCCATTTCTGCTTGTGCGCCCACCTTTTCACCGGATGTGGTGGAAGCTGGAGCAGTTGTCTTTCGGTCATTCTTGACCTTGGTCATCGCGGAATCGAGAGAATTGACAGAATAAAGAAGCCCGAGGTGCTCTTTCTTTGCCGCAATGGGAGCAACCAGGCGATCGTGCATCAGTTCAAACTCGTATTCCTCGCGGACATACATCGCTCGCAGCAAATGCTGGCGCTCAAGTTCGTTAACGATAGCTACCGGAAGACGGCCAACCCATTGGGTGTTTCCCTCCCAATGAATCTTCAGTTGAACACGTTTATTGGTTTCGCTTATGAATTGCAATAGCGCGAAATTGATCCGATCGACCTGGTCATATCGGCATTCTTTTGCCGCCGGGGTCCGACTGATCTTCGCAATCTCTCCGGTAAGAAAGCCTTCAATGGCGCGCGTAACAAACACCTTCGCAATGCCATGAAGATCTCTCTCCGCTACTTGAAGGGATTTGAATTCCCACTCGTCCATCTTGTTCAGCATGGTCTGCAGAGCTGCATAAAGATGCGAGGTGCGGATCGTAGAAATATCTTCTTTGAGGTTGTCCCACAGTTCACGGCAGACCAACTGCAGTTCAACTGGCTCGACATAGGCCGCTCGATCGCCGTCCTTGCCAAGCTGATCTTCTTCGGTTAGTAAAGCCTTTGTGAGCGCGTTGAGCACATCGTCGGCGTACACCACGCCGATATCTTTCGCCGGACCTCGTATGCAATCCTTTGCTACGCTTTCGGTCAGCCCGCGTACGACCTGCTGATTCCAGTACGGTCTCTCGTTCTCATAGGTGCGCTGCACCTTAGCCAGGTACTCTTCACGGAAACTCAATATCACTACGAGACTTCGATGGCTCTCAAGCAGAGTGTAAATGTCACCGAGCTTATTTTTTGTGTCTTCGGACATCGATTTGTCGTAGTCCGGCCAGATCTCTTCGAATTGATCCAGAGCAATGATGTATGGTCTTCCATCGGCTTCGGCCGCATACCTTGCAAGAGTACGGTCGAGTTCAAGGGGACGTAGCGATTTGACCTCGAATCTATTGCGAAGGGCCGGGAGCACACCCGCTTTGATCAACGATGATTTGCCGGTTCCCGATGGGCCATACACAAAGAACAGACGTTTGTCCGTGGGTGGGCTTCCGTTTGGGCCGCGATGCACAGACTCATAAATTGCATGTGTAATCGCGCCAATTTCTGAGTCGCGACCTAAGAGCTTGCCCGAGTCGGCGTCTTCAAAGGAGCGATGTCCCAGGTAAGGGTTCTGGTCGTGCTTGAGGAGCCCGACAGGGAGCGCGCCCTCTTCAACCGAGGACAGTGCACGGCTGATCGACAGCGCGAATTCTTTAATCTTTGCGTCGCGATCTCCGGAGAAGGCCAGACAGGGCTTGTTTCCCAGGTGGAACTCAAAGACGGGATCTGGTTCTCCGTTATCCAGACGAATCCAGCTTCGCCTCACATGTTGAGCGTACGAGAGTTCTCTTGTCACCCAGTTCGAGCGGTTGGCAGCGGTAGAGTGGACCACCACGAAGTAGCTGCAGTCCCGAATGGCCTGAGCTGTGCGCTTTTCCCACGCTTCACTGCCTATATCGATCGATACCGTATCGCGAAAGTAGGTCAGGTTGCATTCCGTGAGTTCCTTGCAAAGAAGATCGACGGCTACCTTGTCTTCGCGACTATAGCTGATAAATACCTGCGGTTTCGATGGTTCGTGGACTTCGGCCCTGCTCTGAAGGCGTTGCCATATCGACAGAGCAAACTTAGCGATGTTTTCCTGGCGGTCGCCATCATAGGCCAGACAGGCATTCACCGTGCCCAGCCGAAAACGAAATACAGGCTGGGGCTCGACCCGATCCAGCAACATCCATCCTCGCAGAGGTACACGTTCTGCGGCGCGAAGCTCCTTTTGTACAGTTGCCGAAGTATCCGCAGCCGTGGAATGAATGAGCGCGAAGTAGTCACAATGATGAATCGCCGCAATAGTCGAAGAGTTCCAGTCGAAGCTATCAGGCTCGCGATTTTCCGGGTCGGGATAGTAACTTATTTCTAAGTTACCTAAGGCTCTACATAGAGTTACCGCTGCCGCCTCATCTTCGGGGGCATAGCTTATATGTACCAGAACTTTAGGTTTTGCCGCTTGATCACTCATCTGCAATCCGACCTCGATCAAAACTATCGACACTGAATTTGATGAGAGTCTACATCAAAACACGAGTAATTTTGTACTGATCTCTTTTACTATTGTTTTCAAGTTCAAGCGGCAAATAGAACTCTGACGGGGGGTATGTCATACACCATGGATAGTCAGACTACGGACGAAGCGTCAACTCGATTGCGCGGCATGAAATTTAAGTTCGATCATGACCTCCTTCTCACTGAGGAATTCATCAACGTGTTTCCGTCGATACGGCGAGCGTTGAGAGACGATCGTTTAAATAAACAGTTTCTCGATTACAAAAAAGAGGCCGAATTTCACAAACGGACTTTCGCGGGCTTGGGTCTGGCGTCGCTGCTATTTGGCTTCTTCTCCCTGGCATCCATAGCAGTCCAGTTGATTCTCGGGGATGCAAGAGCCCAGTTCGGATCCGTGTGGATAATTGCAGAAGCTGCCGGGGTAGTCTCTTTTGGACTCATTCTGGTTGAACGCATCATGAGAAATCGGCGGCGATGGTGCAAGGCTGTTTTCTTCCGAGAGCGGTTACGGCAATGGCACTTTCAGAAATTCCTCGACGGTGAACTTATAGAAAAGTTATCTACCGATCCGTCCAAGTATGAATCCGAATTGACCAAGCGATGGAATCTGTTTCAGGAACGGTTGGGCGACGGCGACTCAATGATGAACCGATTCGTCAGAAATACGAAGAGCGATCTCTTTCACAAGCCGACGCAGTATACGAATACCGTGACGGCGAAACTTGTCATGGAAGCATTGCGGGTCATACGGATTGAACATCAGCTAAGTTATGGAGTGTTCAAGATCGATCCGGAGTCAGATCAGCAAACTCTGCCCATCCACGAGCAGCTCACGTGGTCTGAGACAGTAGCTACTTTCTCGCTGGCGGGAGCGGTCATGATCAGCACGTTAGCTCTACTGTTCAGACTGCTGCCAGGCATACGGGCTCCCTGGCCTGCCTCTCAAATTGAGCAAGTGTTGGGAGGCTTGGCACTTCTGCTCGCCGTGGTCAGCGCGGCGACGCGGGCATACCGGGCAGGCAATACGCTCCCCGATGAATCAGAATCGTATGAAGAGTATTGTGACAGTCTGAGAGAAATCGAAGTAGCTATCGACAGCACCAAGAACATTCATGACCAGTACATACACCTCACTCATCTTGAGCGAGCATCTGCAGAAGAGCTTCGGCGGTTTCTGAGAATGAAACTACGGGCTACGTTTATCTTCTGACCGGGTAAAGCATGATTGGAGGGCGCTGTAACTAAATCCGATCAATCTGGAATTTGCGTGGAGCTAGATGCATCTTCCGTAACAGCTTCCGGCAGGGAGGATGGGACCGCCGCAGACGTCTTTTCCAAGCCCAGAATCCGCCCAAGGCGTTGGCGAAGGCGACGTGTCAGCCATATGTCCGGTATCTTTCGATAGTAACCGCCGAGTGCACCCTCAACCATGAGGGACGCTTCAGGAGATTCACGAAGCTCAGGGAGCATCGCCTCAAGAGCATTCAAATTACGGTTCAATAGAAACAAAAGAAATCCGACTTTAAAGATTGCAGGAATGTATCCAAATAGCGGAATCATCGAAACCGCGCTCAACGCAACGCCGTACCACCGTTTGCACTTTATGTCATAGGCAATAGCAGCAACAGCACCAGCTTCCCCGGCGGGCCCAGGCGACAGTGAGGCTAAAGCCAAAGCTGTCGCAACCATGAGAGGGTCGAGTTCATCGACTAAGACGCGAAGAGTCGCAGGTACAACTCCGTTTTTGATGAGACTGGATGTCATCGGTTGGCGTCGCACCTCTGGCTGAGGCGAAAGTTGTGGATACCCTGAAGGAGTACTGATTATAACAAAATGCAGCCTGTGCCTCGCCAAAACTCCGTCCGAGCACAAAATGGATCTAATTCTTGAACTCAGTAGCAACTAGGGAAGATTTTCGGATAGGAAAGTGCTATTCGATGACTTACGGTCATCGCGAAGGGGATTCACTTCGAATGCCTTGCTGTAGTCGAAATCGTATGGTTAGGAATTATGTTCGACGCAACAACTCATGCAGCTCGGTCGTAACGATGATGCAAGCCACCGAGTCTTGGCATGGATACGACCTTCCGCGACGGCTCGGAAGGCCCAGCCGCAATTCGTCCACCGGGCGTTTCTTTAGCCAACGCAAGATGCGTCCGGTCTTCGTGATAGTAGCCGACATACTCTTTCATAAGTCGTCGCAGATGACGTTTGTTCAACACGACGACATGATCGAGCAAGTCTCTTCTACAGTTGCCAACCCAGCGCTCGGCAACGCCGTTCTGCCACGGACTTCGGAAACCAGTTCGCTTGGGTTCGATGCCCAAGGACTTGATCGTGTCTACCACCTCACTGTTGAAGTTCGTCGCCCGATCAAGGATCAGGTATTTCGGAGAAGAATCGTAGGGGAAAGCCTCTCGCAACTGCTGCGTGACCCCACGCACTCGTTGTATGGCGTGTAACTTCCCGATGAAGAATGCGCTTTTGGTCGTGCGCAATGACGAAGAAGCAGTACAGCACGCCGAAGGTCAACGTAGGCACCGTGAAGAAGTCCATCGCAGCAATCGCTTCCCGATGATTGCTGAGAAAGGCCGCCCATCGCCTTGCCGGCTCAGGGCTTCTCGGCGCTCTCCGCATCCAGCGCAAGACGGTTTGCTCAGAAACATCGAAGCCAAGCATAGTCAACTCGCCGTGGATGCGCGGAGCACCCCAGGTCGGGTTTTCGGCAACCATGCGGAAAATGATTTGACGAAGTTCCGGACTGATTCGCTTGCGGCCTGGGCGACTTCGATGCCGCGAGAGCCAAGTCCAATACACTTTGAATCCGACACGGTGCCAGCGAACGAACGTCTCCGGCTGGACGAGAATCAACGCCTGCTTCCATCCCGACCAGAACCGTTTAAGCGTCATCCAGAACAATCGATCGGAAGCGGCAAATCTTGGTTGCGAACGTCTTTGCCTCAGGAAAGCAAGCTGTTGCCGAAGCGCCAGGTTTTCCAAAAGCAGGTTGCGGTGAGAACGGAAGAAGCGGATAGGTAAGATCGACAGAAGTCTCAGCAGCCGGGGCATGAGACCAGTTTTGCACGAATGCAGGTAAAGGGGATACACCGTCGATCTGCCTGATTTAAATGCAAATTGGTATTTTGGCGAGCCACACCAGGAGGCGTGTCCAGCCAGGTTAAACATGTTTGGTGTCGCAGTCGGGAGATGGCTCGTGAGCGATAGGATGCGCTGCCATGACACAGTTGCGTCCGGATGCCTTGGCTCGATAGAGAGCCAGATCAGCCTCGTGCAAGAGTTGCTTTGCCGTGAGATCGGCTGTCCACTCACTGCTGGATACGATGCCCACGCTTACTGTGACCGAAAGAGGTCCGTGCATGGTTTCGAACGCGCATGAAGCGAAAGCGGAGCGAATATCTTCAGCACGTTGGAAGGCCTGTCCGGAATCGCAGCCACTTAGCAGAATCAGAAACTCCTCTCCACCATAGCGGCCTACTTGATCGTAAGACCGCACAGATCTTAGGAAGCGCGATGCTGCCTGCTGCAACACCTCATCCCCTGCCTGATGACCGTAGACGTCGTTGATCTGTTTGAAATGGTCCAGGTCGCAAATGAGAATCGACACGACTCCGTGTTCCCGCCGTGCGCGGGTAAGCTCTCGCTCAAAATCGGCAATAATAGAAGCACGATTCCACAACAAAGTGAGAGAGTCACGGGTCGCCCTGAAACGCATATCCTCACGCGCCTCAACCAACTTGTCCTCGAGATCGAGGATGCGAATTCCGGTGCGAAGGCGAGCCTTCAATTCCTCCGGATTGCACGGCTTGATGAGATAGTCGTCTGCGCCAGCTTCGAGCCCCGCGACAACATCGTCCCCACCCTGTTTTGAAGTCAGAAGAGTGATATAGACGTAAGAGCCTACATGTCTGCTTCGCACGCAGCGACACACCCCTGGACCATCCAACTCCGGCATCATCCAATCGATGAGCGCAAGCCGCGGGCCATTTGGTGTCGCCAGCATGTCGACTGCTTCTCGCCCATTGTCAGCGGTGACAACTTCATATCCGCTGTTTTCGAGCAGTCTGGCCATCATTCGGCGTGAAATCGCATCATCGTCCGCTACAAGAATCTTCATTGGACAGCCTTATCGCAAAAGGATTCAAGGGTCCGAAGTACATTCTGTAGCTCCTCCTCAAGCCGGTCGAGTGTGGATCCAGCCATCGAGAGGTCGCCCGAATTGCCGATTTCCTCGAGGGTAGCTCCGGTCTCGCTCGGGCCTGTTGCGGCGAGGTTTGCGAGTACTCCTCTCAGCGTGTGAGCGGCTCGCATCACCCCATCCGAATTCTCTTCCGCTAGGGCCTGACGTGCGTAAGCGAGTTGCCTAGGGTACTCAATTCGAAACAATTCGGTGAGTTCCGAAAGGAAGGCGCGGTCTCCACCGACTCGATCCAGAAGCATAGCTTCATCGACAAAATCTGCGGGCATGTGTACCTTTATGAGTTCAGACGCCGATGGTTCTCGCAGTCCAGGGAAATAGCTGTCTAGTATACGGTCCAGGTCCTGCTGCCGGATTGGCTTGGAAAGGTAGCCATCCATGCCAGCGGCTAGACAACGCTCCTCGTCTCCCTTCATTGCATGGGCTGTCAGCGCAACTACACGTTGATGAAACGGCTTACCCGTTTCATTGAGGCGAATCTCCATGACGGCCTCTATGCCATCCAAGATAGGCATCTGGACATCCATCAGCACCAAGTCGAAGGCGGACCTCGCGAGCGCATCCAACGCCTCGCGGCCATTGCCAACGACGGTTACCTCATGCCCGCGCTTTTCCAGCAACCGTGTAGCCAGACGCTGATTGACTTGATTGTCTTCGGCGAGCAGAATCTTCAGGGATAATCCTGGCTGACGGGTGGTCTTTTGAAGCCCCTGCGTAACCTCTTCGGAAGTCAGTTCGTGGTGTTGGCTGCCAAGTGTCCGCGCAATCGCGTCGCGAAGATCCGATCGGCGAACTGGCTTTACCAAATAACCGGCCACATTCAACTGCGCGCATCTGACGGCGTCCCCCCTTCTGCCCGCCGAGGTCAGAATTAGAATTGCGACCTCTGAAAAGTCAGGATTCACGCGAATGCGTTCCATCAATTCGAAGCCGTCCATCCGAGGCATATGCACATCGGTCACGATCAGCGTGTAGGGATCGGCTGCATCTCGGGCCGCAACCAGCTCCGCGAGCGCCTCTTCTCCACCGGCAACGGAAGTCGCTCGCATTTCCCAATGTGCCAGCATGCCGTCGAGTATCCGACGGTTGGTCTTGTTGTCATCGACGACAAGAACGCGCATACCCTGCAGCAAGCGCAGCGGAAATGGATTGACGACTGGAGACAGTTTTGTCTCGGCAATACCCCATATGGACGTGAAATGAACGACAGTGCCATGAACAGACTCATCGTCGAGCCAGATATTGCCGCCCATCATCTCCACCAATCTCTTGGTGATAGCAAGCCCTAGGCCGGTGCCACCGTATTGACGCGTGGTGGAAGTATCGGCTTGTGTAAAGGGGTCGAAGATCGTTTGCCGCTTCTCGCGAGGAATTCCGATTCCGGTATCTGAAACTACAAAATGTAGAATGCTGTGACCGGCGTGTTGGGACTGAAGGTTGACTGTGACCGCGACCTCGCCCTCGCTCGTGAATTTGATGCCGTTGCCCAGGAGATTCATCAGGACTTGGCGTATACGAACCGGGTCGCCATTCACCATTTCGGGCACATCTCGACCAACGTCACACAGCAATTCCAACCCGCGTTCGTCGGCTCTCAGCGCCAAGGCCTTCAAGGTGCTCTCTACACATTCTCTAAGGTCGAAATCGATCCTTTCCAGATCTATCTTGCCGGCCTCTATCTTAGAGAAATCCAGGATGTCATTGATGACTACCAACAGAGAGTCCGCAGAATCTTTCACCGTCTCAAGATATTCGCGCTGCTCCTTGGAAAGATCGGTGTCGAGCGCCAGATCTGTCATTCCAATCACACCATTCATCGGAGTGCGGATTTCGTGGCTCATATTCGCTAGGAACTCGCTCTTGGCGCGATTCGCTGCCTCCGCAGCGTTCTCAGCCCGTTGGCGCACCACAATCTCCGACTGCAGATCTTTGGTCCGTTCGTCGACGATCCGGGAGAGTTCCTCAGCACGGGCTCTGATCCGGCGAGTATTGATACGATTCGCGGCGAAGACTATGACAAGGATGAAGATGCCACTTACACCGTCAAACCAAATGGTTTGATAGAAGTGGGGCTGCAGAGTGACTTGGACCGAAGCGCCCTCCTCATTCCACAGGCCGTCGTCGTTGGAGGCAATCACGTGAAACAAATACTTCCCTGGGGGAAGATTGTTGTAATAGGCAACGCGGCGGGAACCTGCTTCGACCCAAGCTCCGTCGAACCCTTCCAGCTTGTATTTGAATTGAACTCTTTCGGGGACTTGAAGACTGAGCGCCGTAAAGTGAAACTCGATCTGATGCCTGCCTGGAGCAATCTGAAAGTCGTTGCCTGCCGACAGGGGACGATCATTGACTACCACGCCTTCTACAAGCACCGGCGGCGCCAGATCGTTGCGGGGAATATGCCTTGGATCGATCGACACGATGCCCTTTGCCGATGTGAACCAGAGCTTGCCGTCGGCGTCCCGCCATCCTCCTGGCTGCGATTGGGCCAGGGCGGGTTCGCTAGCGTTCATTCCATCCGCGCTCCCGTACGA
>Ga0206981_10235_pt1 | contig 15891 bp, 8 predicted proteins | sample Alteio_BWMinCont_17_FD_153312 | JGI IMG/M metagenome (GOLD analysis project Ga0206981, IMG submission 153312) | Enriched cells from forest soil in Barre Woods Harvard Forest LTER site, Petersham, Massachusetts, United States -... | ecosystem: Environmental > Terrestrial > Soil > Temperate forest >... | reverse complement strand
TCCGAAAGGTAGGTCGTAGATAAAGTTCGATGTGAATTCCTGCCTCACATCGAAGTCCGAGCTGCCGCGGCAAGCCCGGGGTTGGAGGACATCGCAGATAAAACCGCTGTTGCTGAAGAGCGAATTGTTATTCGCGCTAAGTGACGTGTTATCGATCGAATGTGACCATGTGTAGTTGAATTCGTACTGCAGACCCTGCGATAGATTCTTGTCGAGGGTGAACAGCAAGCCATGATAGTTCGAAGAACCCATGTTAGTCAGGTAAGCATTGGTTCCAAACTGAGATGGGATGCCGATGTTTGTCGGCAGGAAACCGGTAAAGCCTTGGTAGTAGCTATAGAACGCCACCGCTTGAAGGGAGTCGGAAATATCGCCTCGAGTGGCCAGTTGACCTGCCATCGCCGCAACAAGATTGGTGTTATCCCCAAAACCGATCTGGGCACCGTAGGCGGGCATCACATTCTCAAACCACGGTTGCGCCGTGAGGGTCGGAATGCCCGCCCGCAACTCCTTCGTAAGGCCCGCGAACGCTTGAGCCATCGTCTGTGTAGATTTTCCCGTATAGTCGGGCACATCGATCACTTGGGCAGCGTCGGCATCGGCAAGTAAACGGCGGCCAAGTCGGCCCACATAATTCAACTTCATGATCATGTGGCCCGGAAACTCTTGCTGTACGCCGAAATTGAGAGCGATCGAATATGGATCCTTGAGATTGGGGCTGATTTCAAAGCCGGTTTGGCCCTGCGCCAATCCAAAGGGTGTTCCCGTGCTGTCGATGTACGGAGTGTAAGGAATCGTGTTGGGTTGAGGCGCTGGATTCAGAGAAGAATCGTACGCGAGGTTATCCCCCAGGCGGGGATCGTTCAATAGCGAGGTTCTCACCTTGCTCGCACCAAACTGATTGGTGCTGCTGTTTGCAAAGACGTTGGGAACCTGATCCTGAAGGAAGTTGATGGCGTTGATCACAGAACGGTCATAGATGATGCCTACACCACCATTGATCACCGTCTTGCCGGAACTATATGGGGAATATGCGAACGCAATACGCGGAGCAAAGTCCTTGTAAGAGGGAGCATACAAATCCGGTCCATGGTTTACCTTGCCGCCCAGCACATAGCTGTAGAAGGGTAATCCGTCATTGGCATTGGTCGCGTTGCCGGTTTGCTGATATGCAATACGATCCTTGATGTAGGTATCCAGGCTGATCGGGTTCGGTACCGATTCGCTGCCATGCGCCTCGTAGGGCACCGAGTAGAACTGGTAGCGTACGCCATACGCCAGGGAGAGCTTCGGGGTCACCTTCCAGGTGTCACCAAAATAGGCTTCGGTCTCATAGTAGCGATAAGCTCTCGGTGCACCACTTCCCGCGGCCTGCGCCTCCCCCTTGTTGTTATAGACAAAATTTGTGGAAATATCCCCGATCACACCCAGTGCCGAAGCAAAAAGATTGTCGTAGTCATTGATGGCTACGTTGTTTGCGCCTTGATTGATGTCGCTCGGGCGAAGCGAAGCGTTCAGCCCGGGCGAAAGAGCGGAGCCCTGCAAGCCAGCGCCCACGAAGATGAAATTATTGATCAGGTTGCTGTTCGTCTTGATGAACTTGAACGTGCCGCCAAAGGTCAGGCTGTGTTTGCCCAGCTGCCAGCTGAAATCGTCGCGAACCATAGGGGTCGGAACGCGCCGCTTCTGCCCGTCGAAACTTGTATAGGGACCGCTGATCCCGGAGAAGCTATATTGGGCGGCTCCAGTAGGGTTATAGAGGTCCGGAAAGTCGAACTTGGAGATAGTGTCGCCATAGTAGAACTGATTGACCTTGTTTGTACTGAGCGTCCAGGCATCGCTGATGACGTAGGCATAGCTGCGGTCAATGAAAGGATGCGTCGACGGATCGCTTGGGAACTCAGGGAGCGATTCGACCGCGTTACGGCGATTGATGGTGAACCGGCCAAAGAGCCTATGCTTCGAGCTCAGGTTGTAATCGATGCGGCTGGCATAGGTCGTTTCAATGTCCGGTGTCGGATAAGTGAACCGATAGCCACCGGTGTTGACACCATCACCATTGCTCAGATCGTTAGCGTGAGGATAACGGGAACTAATCAACGCAAGTACTGCAGGATCGAAGCCAACGCCTTTGGGATCAAAGCCTGCCACCTGCGCTGCGCTCAGCGTGGTGATGCAGGAAGGCTGCGTATTGATACGGCTGCTGTCTCCGCATCCTTCGCCACTGTTGATGTAGTTGAGCGTTCCGTTGCGGTAGGCATCGAGCGGAACGGTTCTCTCAGCCGTGCTGGATTGAATAATGCGGGAGTCGGCGATGTCGAAAAAGAAGAAAAGCTTATCCCGCTTGATGGGGCCGCCGATGTTGCCGCCAAACTGATTCCGGATCAGCGGTGTACGGGGAAGACCGTTGAGATTGTTGAACCATGTGTTCGCTACCGTTGTCGTGTCGCGGTGATACTCGTTGACATTGCCGTGAAACTGGTTGGTGCCATTCTTCGTCACCAACGCAAACTGTCCGCCGCTTCCGGTTCCGACGGAGGAAACAAGCCCGGCTACGTTCCCGGTAAACTGCTGAACCGAATCGACGGGAGCAGTGGCGACAATAGCAAACTGCTGGCCGGTTGCGAAGTCGTTCACGTCCAGACCGTCGATAATAACCTCACTCTGATCGATACGAGCGCCGGTAACAGCGCCTTGAAAGGAATCGACGCCCGGCTGCTGCAGGAACAGAGTTGTGATACCCGCAGTGCGATCGTAAATAGGCAACTCGTTTAGTTGCTGAACGCTCATGTTATTGCCGATCGTCGCGTCAGTCGTATCCAGCGTCACATTCTCACTCGACGCCGATACTTCCACGGTTTGCGAGGCAGCGCCCACGGGCAACTTGGCGTTCTGCGTTCGCGTGATCGCCACATTCATCGGAAAGCCAGTGATAACCACCTTCTCAAAGCCCGCAGCCGAAAAGGTTACGTTGTAGCTGGATCCGGGAGCCACATTTGAGATCGTGTAGGAACCGGTGGAGTTGGTCACCGCTTTGTAGATGTTGTTGGTCGTCGTATTGACCAGTTCGACGCTCGCGTTTGGAACCACCGCTCCCGATGAATCCGTCACCGTACCCGTCAAAGAGGACGCATCCTGCGCCTTCAACATCGCTGCAGAGAAAACAACCAAAGCCAGCACAAGAAACTTCGCTACAAATTTTCTGGTCAACATGAACTCCTCCGCCAAGCCTGCAAGGACAGCCTCTAACATCGAACCCGTCTGTTCCTCAAGTTTGGTCGAGCTGTTTGGGGGTAATCTTCCCGCCCTTGAAACGAGCACGGGATCAATAGGATCGAATAACCAGTCGCAAGTTGAGGGCCAAAGTCCCCCGTCGATGACGTCTCGCCCCTATCTATCTATATTGAAACGGTTTACGGTTTTCAACTAATATATTAGTTTTAGTAGAATGTGCAACTCGATACCAAAAGCAAGATAGCGTCTATGAAAATTCATAATTGCCGCTCGACATCGCCCCTCCTTCATCTTCCATCCCGCTTCCTCTGCAAAGCCAATACAATAAAAACTCCATGTCCCCGACTCTCGCGTCCAATCCAACCTATGAAGACGCCATCGCCCATCTCAGCGCCCTCATTCCCGAGCTCTTTACAGCCGCCGGCCCCGCAGGTTCGGCCCCGCATCGCCGCAAATTCTCCCTAGCCGAAATCGGCATCCTCTCCGCAGCCCTGGGCAATCCCCATACTCAATTCCCCTCCGTCCTCATCGCCGGCACCAACGGTAAGGGCTCAACAGCCTCCACCCTCGCTTCCATTGCGCGAGCCGCCGGCCTTCGCGTCGGACTCTACACCTCTCCGCACCTCGAACGTGTCAACGAAAGAATCAAACTCCTGATTCCGCAAAACCAGGGTGACCCAGGTCTCGCATCTGAGACCTGGGTTTCAGCCACAGACATCCCCGACCAAACCTTCGCCCGCCTCTACTTCCGCGTCGAGCAAACCGCCCAGCAACTCGTAGCGGAAAGCCGTCTCCCCACCTTCCCTAGCTACTTCGAACTCCTCACCGCGCTCGCCTTCCTCTACTTCGCCGAATCGAAAGTCGACCTCGCGGTCCTTGAAGTCGGCATGGGCGGCCGTCTCGACGCCACCAATCTCGTCGACCCCATCCTCTCCGTCATCACTGATATCTCCCTCGATCACCAGGAGTGGCTCGGCTCCACCATCGATCTCATCGCCCGCGAAAAAGCTGGCATCCTCCGCACCAACGGCACCCTCATCACCCTCCCCCAGCATCCCGAAGCCAACCAGGCTCTCGGCGAAGTGGCCACCGGACTCAACGTCCGCGCCATCTCCGCGACAGAATACGTGCCCAGTCCCAATACCAACCCGGCAGAACCCTACCCAGTCCAGGTCTCGGGCGCCCAAATCCTCGTAGATTCCCCCCTGAAGGGCACCCATCAGCACCGCAACATAGCCCTGGCCGTCGCGTCCGCAGTCGAGTTAGCCCAAAACCACAATTTCCCGATCACCCCCGCCGCCATCGCCCAGGGTATCCACACCACCGACTGGCCCGGCCGCCTCGAACGAATCACGCTCCCCAATCAGCCCGAATTCATTCTCGACGTAGCCCACAACCCCGCCGGAGCTTGGGCCCTCCGCTCCGCCCTCAATACCTCGACACCCGATAGAGAAAATACGAACAGAGAGGATGCGGGTGCCCCACATCTTGCCTCTGAGATGTGGGATCCAACTTCGTCCCAGTGCCTCATCTTCGCCTGCCTGCGCGACAAGCCCCTCCGCGAAATGACCCAGATCCTCTTTCCCCTCTTCGATCACGTCATCCTCGCCCCCATCCACTCGCCCCGCGCCACCGAAGTCGCCGATCTGCTCGCCGCCGCCGAAGCCACCGGCGTTCCCAGCACGCCCGCCGCCACTGTAGCCGAAGCCATCCAGAGTGCCTTGAAACTCAACCCAGCAAGAATCGTCATCAGCGGCTCCGTCTATTTGGTCGGAGAAGCCCGCGCCCTGCTTCTCCACCACAAGGCTCAAAACCTGTGAGACCAAATCCCGTTCCCTGGCCCCAGCGCCTCTACAGCAATTTCATCCTGGCCCCGCCATTTCTCCTGACCACCGTCTTCTTCGGTAGTCTTGCCCTCATTGCGTCGCTCTGGGATAAGTCAGGCCGCCTCCAGCACCGCATCGCCCGCCAGTGGGCCCGCATCTCGGTCTTCTTCTCCGGCTCCCGTCTCCAGGTCTTCGGCCTCGAAAACATCCCCGCCGAAACCGCCGTCTTCGCCGGCAACCACACCTCATACATGGATACCCCGGTAGTCTTCGCCAGTCTGCCCTTCCAGTTCCGCATCCTCGCCAAAAAGGAGCTTTGGGGCATCCCCTTCATCGGCTGGTACCTCAATCACTCCGGCCAGATTCCCATCGACACCGCCAATCCCCGCACCACCCTCTCCAGCTTCAGCAAAGGCGTGCACACCCTTCGCACCGGTCTCAACGTCTTCGTCTTTCCCGAAGGCGGCCGCACCCCCGACGGTGAACTCCAGACTTTCCTCAATGGCGCCGCTTTTCTCGCTCTCCGCGCTCAGGTTCCGCTGGTCCCCATCGCGCTTATCGGCGTTTATGACCTGCTACCCATCCACACCCGCCATTTCTATCCCGCGCCCCGGCCCAGCCGCACTCCGTTGAAATTGGCGTTCGGGCCTCCCATCCCCACCGCCGGACGCAGTCCCCGCGACGCCGAAGCCCTCACCGAAGAACTCCGCCAAGCCATAGCCCAACTCATCCGCCAGCATTCCTGATCCCCAAGCAGGCTCCCGGTAAGGAAAATCGCGGAGCTGCCGATAATCCTGCTTGAGGCGCACAATGGCGGGCGAAACCATCTTTCTCATCACGGCGGCACTCCCTGCGGCTTTTGGCCGGTACCAGTCGCGCCAGACCGGTTAAGGAGGAAGAATGCCGCCCATGACGCAGTCTTCCCCTGGCTCGGGCCCTGGCTCCGGCCCCCGCTCCGGTGCAGTGCCCATCTGGCTCGCCTCGGCCAGTGAGGGTTTCGAATGCGCAAGTGAAAGCGTAGACGCCGAAGTGCGCTGTCAACACACCCTCGTCTGCATGAGCATCGACAGATACTTCGCCTGGCTCATGCTCGCCCAATGGGCCGCGGTCGTTGCCCTCTCGCTGAGTTCTTCAACCGGAGCAGGCGGCAGCCCCCACGCCTATCTCGCGCTCGCCCTCGTCTACGGCGGCCTGCTCACGCTTGTCCCAGTGGCCTTGACCCGTATCGCCCCCGGCGAACACCTAACCCGCCTCACCATCGCCGTCACCCAGATGCTCATGTCGTTCCTCCTCATCCACCTCAGCGGAGGACGCATGGAAGCCCACATCTTCGCCTCCCTTGCCTTCCTTGCCTTTTACCTCGATTGGCAGCTCCTGGTCGCGGCCTCTGCCGTCATCGTCGCCGATCGTCTCCTGAGCGGCATCTTCCTTCCCCACTCCTTCCCCCAATCCATTCTCGCCTCAGCCGCCCTTGGTTCAACGACAGTCCAGTCCTGGCGCTGGCTCGAACTCACTTGCTGGATCCTCTTCTGCGACATCTTTCTCGTTGCCGTTATTCTCGACAGGCTCCGCAGTCTCCGCGAACTCACCGCCCATCACGTCGAGCGCGGCAAGCTGCTCTACGGCGCCTACCACGATGCCCTCACCGGCCTGCCCAACCGCGCCAGCCTGGTCCGCAAGCTCACCCAGGCCATCGATGAATCTCAGGCCGGCAACGCTGTCTTTGCCTGCCTCTACCTCGACCTCGATCGCCTCAAAGATGTCAACGATCACTTCGGCCACGCCTCCGGAGACACCCTCCTTCATCTCGTAGCCCACCGCATCAAGGCCCGTCTCGGCGAACACGCTTTCCTCGCTCGCGTCGGAGGCGACGAATTCGTCGCCCTCATCGCTCCACCTCAGCCCGAATCCTCATCTGAATCATCGCCCAGCTCATTACCCAGGTCTCTTCGCGCTAGTGAGGTGGCCCGCTCCCTCCTCCGCTCCCTGCGTCCGCCCTTCGAACTCGAGGACAACCACATCGTCGTCGCCGCCAGTATCGGCATCAGCCTCTACCCTCGCGACGGTCAGGATCCCGCCGATCTCCTCACCAACAGCGAAAGGGCCATGTATCGCGTCAAGCGCACCGGACGCAACGATGTCCTCGTCTTCACCCCTGCCATGTTTTCCGACGCCCGTGATAGTGAGCGCGCCGAGCGCGATCTGTGCGTAGCCATTGAAGAAGGCGAACTCCAGGTCCACTACCAGCCCATCTTCCACGCCAGCGGCCCCGTGGCCGGTTTGGAGGCGCTTCTCCGCTGGTCTCACCCCACCCGCGGCAACATCCCTCCCAGCGAATTCATCCCCCTCGCCGAAGAAACCGGGCTCATCGTTCAGCTGGGCAGCTTCGTCCTCCATGAAGCCTGCCGCCAGGCCAGCGACTGGCGCAACCGCGGTCTCCTCACCGGCCGCATCGCCGTCAACGTCTCCTCGCTTGAGCTCTCCCGCGAAGACTACGCCGAAAGCGTCATCCTCACCCTCCGCCAGCACTACACCCCACCCGACGCCATCGAGCTCGAAGTCACCGAATCTGCCCTAGTCCACGACTTTGTCCTCGCCGAACGCCACCTCGGCGAACTCCGCCGCTACGGCATCCGCATCTCCATCGACGACTTCGGCACCGGCTACTCCGCCCTCGGCCGCCTCCGCCAGCTCACCCTGGACACACTCAAGATAGATCGCCTCTTCGTCGAAGGCGTCGCCGGCCTCGATCGCACCCCCGGCCACGCGCCCGACCGGACAGTTGTCCAGCACATCATCGACATGGCCCATACCCTCGGTATGACCGTCGTCGCCGAAGGCGTCGAAACCGAAAGCCAGCGCGCCATCCTCTGCTCCCTCGGCTGCGACCAGCTCCAGGGCTTCCTCCTCGCCCGCCCCATGAACCGCCAACTCGCGGAAGACCGCCTCCTGCTCAACGCGGCCACCCTCCCCATCGAAGACGACCCTCTCAGCGACACCTGCGCCCGCGTCTGATCATCCCCACTAATTGTTTTGAAAGGGCGCGGTCTTAGCCGCGCCGCAGCTTGATGAAAAGCACCCCTCAAGATGAAAAACATTCCTCAAAAGGTTTTGTAAAAGGGCATGACTTCAGTCATGCCAATAAAGTCAACCAAACCAATCGGGCTTTAGCCCCTGAGGGAAAGATCGCCCTAAACCGGCCCACTACCAAGAAACCCGAAGAGATGCTGCGCTTCGACCTCCACAACGAAACCGAGACCATCAAGAACTACCGCCAACGCATTAAGCAAGCCGAAGCCCTCGGCCACTACACCCTCGCCGAACAGATCCGCAGCATCATAGTCCAGCAACAAAACCACCAGTACGACCTGGCCACAGCCCTGGGCATAGAAGTCCCCAAAGTCCTGGAAACCGGCGCATAACAATTTCCCTCAAACCCAGTTTCGCTCAAACAGATTTGTCATCCTGAGCGTAGCGAAGGATCTGCTTTTACCCCGATAGCCGAGAGAACCGGCGCACCCCACCCTTGACGCGTTATGTGTGTCGAGGGTGGGATACCACTATCCTCCACGAACCTATCGACTCTCATTCCACCGGTCCGCAAAAATCTTGGCCACCGTATAAATACTCTGCATAGGATTCGCCCCTATCGAAGTCGGAAAAATACTCCCATCGACGACAAACAAATCCTTCGTTCCCCACACATGAAAGTCCTGCCCCACCACGCTCGTCCGCGCATCAGCCCCCATCTTGTCCGTAGCCTGCATATGCGCTGACGTCACCATCGTGCGATTCGCAACAAACTTCAGATTCTTCTCAACCAGCACCGCCTGCGCCGCGGAAGTAAGCACCTGCGGCTGCAACCCCGGCGCACTCGCATGTTCAACATCCCCTAGTAACTCTTCAGTCGTCGGCAGATAAACCTCTTTCGCCCCCGCCTTGAACATCACCCGCACCGCCTCCGCCACACCCTCCGCAAACCGCCTCTTGTCCGCCTCCGAAAGCACATACTCGATCTGCGGCGACCCGTTCTCATCCAGCACAATCCGGTTGCCAGCCTGCGGAGTATCCACCAGCATCACCCCAAACCCCGCCAGATTCCTGAACGACTGAATCATCTCAAACGAATGCATCGCCGGCCCCGGGCTCATCAGTGCCGCATACAGCGGCTGATCCGCCATCGACTCCAGCGCATACCCGCGATCCGTGAGCCGGTCATCCACATACACCGAAGCCTGAGTCCCCGTCAGGGCATCAATAGCATGATCGAATCTCCCCATGATCGGCATCGAAGGATGCAGCACCATCCCCCGCCCAATTCGATCATTCCCAATTCCGCTTCTAAGCAGCACCGTCGGTGAACCCAGCGCCCCCGCAGAGAGAATGATTGTTTTCGCCCGCACCGTAAACGTCTCACCGGCCGCCAGTTTCAAACCATTCGGATCGGCAATCACCCCCTCCTCCGCAATCGCCGCCCGCATCTTCACCTCCACTCCCACCGCGCGTCGGCTCTCGCCATCACCCTCGAATAGCACGCGTCTCACATCCGCATCCGGCACCATCCCCAACGGATTCGCCGTATCCTCCAGCGCCTCGATCAGCAGTTGCCCTTCCGCCGAACGTTTATCCGTAACCGGCGAAGGCGAATGCCCCGGAGCATAGGTATTCAGGCTGTAAAGCTTCGGATGCATACCCGACAACCGAGCCCCATCCCACAACGCGCGGTTGTTCAAATTGATCTCATCTTCCGTCAGCGTTCGCGTCCCAATCGCCTGTTTCACCCACGCATACTCGCGCCCCAGCTCCGCCTGCGTAAATTCATCCGCGCCAATGAATCCCGCCTTGCGCCAACTTTCAATCTTCGTTCGAATCGCATCCGTAGTAGGCGCGAAACAGAGATCCACATTCACCTGCGATCCACCGCCCACCCCCATTCCATTGCGAATCCGAATCGTCCCATCCGCCGAAGTCCGCGTATCGATCAAGTCGTCAATCAGCCGCGTCTCCATCGACCCCGGAATCACAAACGATCCCCGCTCCAGCAGCACCACCCGCCTGCCCTTCTGTCGCAGCTCATGCGCCAGCACCGACCCCGCAGGCCCGCTGCCCACAATCAGCACATCGATCGCATGGCCATCTTTCTCCACCAGCTCTTTCTTGTTTGCGTCGTAAGCCAATCGCGTAGGCGCCAGCCGCGGCATATGCGCTTTGAGATATTCAGGAGGAGCAAACAAATTCAGCTTTACCCCCGTCAACGGCTCCTGAATCGCCCCATACCCCTTCACGATGTAGAAATTCCGCAGCGTCGCCGCCAGCCGTCGCGGCCCATTCTCCGGGCAGCTCTGCAACAGAAAGAGCGCCTGCTGCCGTTGCGGTTTCGTCAAAGCGGCAAACGAAACTCCACCTCGTCCAGCCAGCACAGCATCAAGCCCGCACGCCCCGCGAAAAGCATCCAGATTCTCCAGCGGCGCGAGTAACTGCCGCAGCCCCGGCGAACGCCCCGCCGCCCGCCAGATGCCATCGCGCGCCGCCGTCAGCAGCGCAGTCGTCTTCGCATCGTTAGGTAGTTCATCGACCGGCAGAAAAGAAGCGAACAGCGCATCATGCACCGCGTGGAATGCAACATCGGCAGTCTCACCCGCCGTAACTACATCCTGTCCAACGCAGATCGACGGCCACAAAGCCAGCCCCATAACTCCACAAACAAAGCATCGAGAAAGGTTCATGGGGCAAAGTATAACTATCAAACCCTGCAAGTGATACGATGATCGCCATGAGCCCGCGCTTCACCGTCATCCAGAAGACCGCTTTCGCCTTCGCGCTTTTGTTTTTAGCCGTCTACTCGCTCGACTTCGTCCCCGGTGTCATGGACGCCAACGGCAAGATGTTCGGCCTCTTCTCCATGACCACCTTCGTCGACATCGGCCACCTCGGCCTCGGCGCCCTCGCCCTCATCAGTGGATTCGTAGGAGCCCGCACCTCCCGCGTCTACTTCTGGTTCCTCGGTTTCTTCTACGCCGCTGACGTCATCACCTACGCCATTAGCCACGCGCATCTCATCTCCCCCGTCACCAACCTGCTCGTCAACCTGCCGCATATCCTGGTCTCGACAGCCGCCTTCATCGTCGCCATCAAAGTAGGTAAACCCGCAGCTCAGTCACATATTGCGCGTGCGTAAATTCATACGCAAAGCTTTACGTCTCGCTGCCTGGACCGCGGCTTTCGGCGTCCTCGCAGTGATCGTTGTAGCTGCTCTGTTTAAGATCCTTTGCTACCCCACCGCTCTGTTCTTCGATCCCACGCCGGAAACCCATCGCAATCCATCCCAGGCCACAGGCATCCCAAACTACGCACGCCCCGAAGTCGATACCTTCTATACCTACCCTGAGTGGTACATCGTCTGGAGTTACCAATCCAAAGCCGATTTCCAGGCTGCTCGCCTTCCCTCTGATTACTCGTACTTCGGTGACATCGCCCAATTCTGGCGAGCCTATGGCGCAGTCTACGCCGCCACCCGTGCCATCTACCCTTCCCCCACCGGCGATCACATCATGCTTGCCGTCATCGGCTCTTCCTTCACCGTTGAATACGGCCTGAAGGGCCTCTATGAAGAGACTTTAGGCAGGCTCAGCGAGTGGACCAGCCACCATCAGCTCGTTGAAGAAGATCGCTACGCTGCAAAGGTTGCGCAGGACTACGCAACCTTCGTCCACATCCGCCCCTTCTACGAATTCTCCTTCGCCCACGCCCTCCGCGGCCTCTGGATAGACACACCCTTGCACGCCACGCACCTCACCCGCACCATAGAGCGCCGCGCCTGGCTCACTCTCGATTACGCTATTGAATCCATCTACTGCGAGATCATCGAACTCGGTACCCACGCCACTTACGGCTTCGAAGACACCACCACCAAAGCCTGGGTCACGCTAACCCCGCAGGCCAGGTCCACCATTGCGTCAGCAGGCAGTCATGTAAAAATCATCCGCGACCTGGGCGACAACGAGGCTATCGTCGAGATTCCCCGTTACCAGGAGTTCACCGCAACCGCGCAGGCACTCATCCAAAGCGGCGTCCACTTCCACCAGATCGCAGCCAACGAACTCATCGTCATCTCCGCCATCGCCCCGACTCAGTGGAAAAACAACACGCGAACCAGACAGCTTCTTCTCGCCCAGCCGCTCCTCACCAACCCCGGCAAAACGCGCGTAATTCTGCTCTGCCGCGTCCCCGATCTCCAAACAACATTGCCTCAACTCAAAGCTGAAAGCCTCGAGATAGAACACCTTTACGACTACTAAGTCATGAAGAAATGAGCACTTCACATTGTCTCCCTTACTCCATCCGCAAAGCCCGCATAGGATCCATCCGCGAAGCCCGCCAAGCCGGCGCAAGACACGCCACCCCCGCCACCACTAGCAAAATCGCAGCCACAATCCCAAACACCTGGGCATCCAGCGGCTCCGTCTCATATAACATGCTCCGAATCAGCCGCACCACCACCGCACTCGCAGCAAGTCCCACCACCAACCCCACCAGCGCCGGACGTAATCCATCCATCAACATCAGCCGCAGCACACCCTCACGCTGTGCTCCCAGCGCAATGCGAATCCCAATCTCCCCCGTCCGCTGCGTCACCAGGTAAGCCAGCACCCCATACAGCCCCGCCGCCGAAAGTAGCAGCGCAATCCCGCCAAACCCCAACACCACAATCGAGTTCAACTCCGGCCCAGCCGTCGACTTGCCCAGCAACTGATCCATCGTCAACACATCGCTCATCGCCAGATCCCGATCCAGAGACTGCACTACCCGCTGCACCGGCAGCGCCAGCCCCTCCACACCCCGGCTTGATCGCACCACCAGTGTTCCATTGTTTCCCCGCCCCCACAGCACCGAAAGATATTCCGTAGGCGCCGGTTTTTCCGAAGGAATATATCGTGTATCGCCCACTACACCCACAATTTCAAGATTGCGATCGTCAATGCGCAGATGCTTGCCCAGCGGCTCTTCGCCCGGCAGATACGCATCCACAAACGACTTACTGATCACCACCTCATCCGTCCTGTCCAGCCTCTTGTCCGCGCTCAGTGTCCGCCCCCGCAGCAACGGAATCCCCATCGCCTCGAAATATCCCGGATCGGCGCTGCGATACATCGCCAGTTGCATCTGTCCCGGTGGCAGCGGCGGATGCTCCACCACGCTAAAGCCCCCATCGCCCCAGTAGCCCTGCCCCGGCACGGCCTGCACAAACCCCGCCGCCTCCACACCCGGCAGCGCCCGCACCCGCGTCAGCAGCTCACTATAGAAGTTCACTCTCTGCGAAGGCTGGTTGTACCGGGCTCCGAACAAGCCAATCCGCATCGTCAGCACATTCTCCGTCGTGCATCCCATGTCTGAAGAACGCAACCGCGCATAACTCTTCAGCAGCAGTCCCGCCGCCACCAGCAGCACCACCGTCAAACCCATCTGCACGGCAAGCAGCGCCATCCGCAGCCGTACCTGTCCGTGCCCCGCACTCTGCGTACGCGAAGAATCCCGCAATCCACCCAGCGCATTCTTGCCTGCGTTTCCCACCGCCCCGCTCACTCCCGCCAGCACCGCGCAGAGCCCAATCAATCCCACACCAAATGCCGCCACCGCCCCATCGAAATGCACCGCCTCCGCGCGGCTCAAACACCGCCCGCCGCCCAGCGCCAGCCGAATCGCCCGTTCCCGCTGTCGCGCCGCCGCCCGCGCCACCAGCAGATTCGCCACATTCAGGCACGCAATCAACAGCACGCATCCCGTCGCCGCCAGCAGCACATACAGCGGAGTCCGCAGATCCCCGATCATATCCTCCAGCAGAGGACGCACCGCCGCCGCCTTGCCTACAAACGCATTCTCCCGATGCGCGTCATGCAGCCGCCTCGAAATCACCGAGAGCTCCGCCGCGCCCCGCTCCACCGCGTCTTGCCCCGCTGTCAGTCCGTCCTTCAAGCGCCCAAACACTTGAAACTGGTGATTTCCCAACGACTCCATCACCTCTTCCGGCTTGTCGTGATACACCGGCGTCAGCAACTGCGCCGTGGGATCTTCAGGAAACACAAACCACGCCGGCAATACTCCAATCACCGTGTACGCAATCCCGTTCAGATGAACGCTCCGGCCCACAATCTCCGCGTCACCGCTAAATCTCCGCTTCCACAGTCCCCAGCTCAACATCGCCGTCGGGGTCGCGGAGCGCATATCGTCAGCAGCGTTAAAGCCTCGTCCCAGCGCCGGCCTCACCCCCAGCAGCGGCAGCAGATTCCATGAGCAATTCACCCCATGCACCTTCTCCGGCAATTGTTCTTCCGTTCCAGAGAGATTGAACGTCGCGCCGCCTGATATCGCCATGTCTTCAAAGGAGTGGTTCAGCTTCTTCCATTCCGCAAAACTCCCCGCCGCCACCACGTTGAACTGCGACTCCGCATCCTCCACCACGCCGCGCTCGTACACCATCACCAAACGCTCCGGCTCGCGAAACGGCAGCGGCTTCAGCAGCACAGAATGCACCAGCGTAAACAGCGCCACATTCGCCCCAATGCCCAGCGCCATCACCATCACAGCAATCCCTGCGAATCCCGGCGAGCGCCACAGCCCTCGCGCAGCAAACTTCAGATCGCGCGCCAAACCATCCAGCAGCGCAATCGTGTTCTGCCGCCACAGCCTCTCCCGCACCAGTTGGGGATTCCCCAGCTTCACATAAGCCCGCCGCCGCGCCTCATCGGCAGACATCCCCCGCGCCAGATTCTCATCCGTCTCTTCAGCAAGATAGAACTCCATCTCGGCGGTCAGTTCTTCATCCTTGCGGCGACGCCGCAACCATCCAAGCCATCGCATAAACAATTCCTCACCACCCAGAGCTCTAAATCAGCCTTGTCATCCTGAACGAACCGGGGTGGAGAAGTGAAGGACCCGCTTCTGCCTTCTCGGTGTGCAGCACGAACCCCTAACTCGTCAAAGCACGCAGCACGCTAACCCACACTTCACACTTCACACTCACACTGTCCCCTACTCCATCCGCAAAGCCCGCATAGGATCCATCCGCGAAGCCCGCCAAGCCGGCGCAAGACACGCCACCCCCGCCACCACCAGCAAAATCGCAGCCACAATCCCAAACACCTGCGCATCCAGCGGCTCAGTCTCATACAACATGCTCCGAATCAGCCGCACCACCACTGCACTCGCAGCAAGCCCCACCACAAGCCCCACCAGCGCAGGCCGCAACCCATCCAGCAACATCAGCCGCAGCACACCCTCACGCTGCGCCCCCAGCGCAATGCGAATCCCAATCTCACTCGTCCGCTGTGTCACTAGGTAAGCCAGCACCCCATACAATCCAGCCGCAGCCAGCACCAGCGCAATCACCGCAAACCCCAGCACCAGCACCGAATCGAACTCCGATCCCAGCGTCGTCTTCCCAATCGTCTCCCGCAGCGTCATCACCCCCGAAACAGGCAGGTCCGCATCCATCGCCCCAATCACCTTCTGCACCGATACCGCAAGACTCTCCACATCCCGCGTCGAACGAACCACAACCGTCGCGTTGCTATAGTCATTGCCGTAAATCGGCCAGAAGAGCGTCGGATGCACCGGCTCAGAAATCATCCAGCGCGTATTGCTTACCACGCCAACCACTTCGTAGCTATTGCTGGCGTCGCCTCCACTCGCGATGTCTGTGCCAATCCGTAGATGTCTCCCGATTGGATCTTCATTAGGAAAACAAAGCTTCGCCGCCGCCTCGTCGATCACCACCACATGAGCCCGCTCCAGCCGCTCATCCAGCCTGTAATAGCGCCCCCGCAGCAGCCGC
>Ga0206981_10233_pt1 | contig 15984 bp, 14 predicted proteins | sample Alteio_BWMinCont_17_FD_153312 | JGI IMG/M metagenome (GOLD analysis project Ga0206981, IMG submission 153312) | Enriched cells from forest soil in Barre Woods Harvard Forest LTER site, Petersham, Massachusetts, United States -... | ecosystem: Environmental > Terrestrial > Soil > Temperate forest >... | reverse complement strand
GGGAATGATGCGCATCAGTTCCTGTTCGACATTTTGCGCGGTGTCGCTTTTGGCGAGATTGAGGCGGTGCGCGATGCGGAACACATGAGTATCTACGACGATGCCTTCGGCTATTCGATACGAGACGCCGAGGACGACGTTGGCGGTCTTGCGGGCGGCGCCGGGAACGGTGATCAGCTCCGCCAGGGTCTGCGGCACTTCGCCGCCAAATTTTTCCACGATGGTTTGGGCGGCGCCCTGGATGGACTTGGCCTTGTTGCGGAAGAAGCCGGTGGTGCGGATGAGGTCTTCAAGTTCCGGAATCGGGGCTTTGGCCATGGCGACGGGCGTGGGGAAGCGACGGAAGAGATCCGGGGTCACCATGTTGACGCGGACATCGGTGCACTGCGCGGAGAGGATGGTGGCGACGAGCAGCTCCCAGGGGGTGCGGTGCGTGAGGGCGCAGACTGCATTGGGGTAGGCTTCGTCGAGTGCTTTGAGAATGGCGGCGATGCGCTCTGGGGCGAGATCGCGATTGGCCGATTTCTTTGGGGCTCTTGGGGGCGATGATTTGGTGGAGGGCATGGCTGCTTTTCCCATTTGGAGTTTCGTGTTATTTCACAATTGCCGAGACTTTCACGTCGCCCTGAATTCGAGTCCAGTCCAATCTCCGTCGAAGCTATTCGAGGCTTCCGCGCAGCCAGCCCCCCAACTTCTCCATGGGCAACCGCACGCCGATAAAGAACTGGCCGAAGAGCGCGTAGATGGCACTGACTTCGTCGAAGCGCATTTCGTAAATCAGCTTCTTGAAGACGACGGGATCGTCGGCGAAGAGGTCGACGCCCCATTCCCAGTCGTCGTAGCCGATGGAACCGGAGATGATCTGGCGCACGACGTCGGCGTAGCGGCGGCCGATCATGCCGTGATCGTGCATCATGCGCTGACGATCGGCAAAGGGAACCATGTACCAGTTCTTCTGCTCGTCGCGCTTGCGGTCCATGGGGTAGAAGCAGATGTATTTGGTGTCGGGGACAGCGGGGAAGAGGCGCGGCGCCATGGCATCGGTCTGGCGCTTGAGCGTGGCGGCCACTTCGGCGTTCCATTCCGGCGAATGCTGTTCAAGGCCCTTGGCGGCTGCTGCTTCATAGGTCTTGCGGGTGGACTCGTAGAGGCCCAGTTCGACGACCGAGACGTAGGAGTGAACGGGCGAGAGGAAATCGTACAAGGGGGTTCGAGCCAGATCCAATTCAACCTGATTGAGTGCTTCGAGCGAGTCACGAAAGTGAACAAGGATGAGGTCGCCCTTGTGGCCTAACTCCGAAAAGAGAGCGGTCTGGATGGCGCCCTCGGGCGTGGCCCGCTCGAGCCGCCTAAGGGTTTGCTCCGCATCGTTGGTGATCTGCTCGCGTTCTGTCTGGGGAGTGGCGCGCCAGCCTTTCCAGTCGAATCGAAAGAACTGGTGGAGCACGCTGGAGCCTTCAAGCGTAAGCGGAACCGGGGGAAAATCAGCCAACTTGCACCTCATCGAATGTCGTCGGACATCCACCATCCTAGCAAACGGGGGTGTCGCGTCTGGGAACTGGGATGGGATGTGTTCAGGGAGGTTGATCGGCGCAGCTTCTTGCCTTGCGTAGGCTCAAGATGACTAAACGTTGAATGGTGAAGCTTGAGAAGGTGTGAGTTTGTCCATGCTCGGAGCGATACGAGGCGGGCCACGACGGACCTATATACTTAAAGTCGCGCATGAGCGAAAAGATTCTCGCCTACCTGGTACAGTTCGTAACCCATGTCATCGATAGCGGCGGGTATGCCGGCATTGTTGCGCTGATGGGCATTGAGTCGGCGTGCATTCCGCTGCCCTCTGAAATCATCATGCCGTTTGCGGGCTACCTGGTCTACAAAGGCAGCTTCAACTTGTTGTGGGTGGCGACCGCGGGCGCCTTGGGCTGCAACCTGGGGTCCGTTGTCGCATATTGGATTGGCGCCAAGGGTGGGCGGCCGCTGGTGGAGCGCTACGGGAAATGGGTCCTGATGAGCCGCCACGACCTGGACCGGATGACGTCTTTCTTCACGAAATACGGGTCGATCACGGTTCTGCTGGGGCGGCTTCTTCCGGTGGTGCGAACCTTCATCGCGTTCCCCGCCGGGATCGCGCGCATGCCGCAGCTTCGCTTTCATGTTTACACCTTTGTGGGCTCATGGCCGTGGTGCCTGGCCCTGGCTTACGCGGGCAAGAAGCTGGGCGAGAGCTGGAATGATCCGCACTCGTCGTTTCATGAGCTGTTTCACCGTTTTCATACCGTTGTCCTGGTGCTGCTGATAGCTGCCGTGATTTGGTTTGCGTGGTCCCATCTGCAGCGAGGAAGGCAGACCGATCCTGTATAGGGCGAGCAAGGGTTCGCCCCACGGGATACACTGTTGCGTCTCCCTGAACACAAATCTGATGCTGTTGGAATCAAAGGAAGGTTAGGAGAAACGATGTCAACTGAGCAGGAAGGCGGCCAAAAGACCGCCGTACCTACCACGATTGCGCCCGCTGCGGGCAAGTTAGGAGTGATGGTGGTGGGCATGGGCGCCGTTGCCACCACGTTTATCGCCGGAGTGGAAGCGGTGCGCCGCGGACTCGCCAAGCCTATCGGCTCACTTACGCAGATGGGCACTATCCGCCTGGGCAAACGCACCGATAATAATTCGCCGCTGTTGAAGGATTTTGTGCCGCTGGCGAATTTGAACGACCTGGTATTTACGGGCTGGGATATCTTCGACGACAACGTCTATGAGGCTGCCGCGCACGCCAAGGTTCTGGAAAAGGAAACGCTTGCGCAACTGAAACCCTACCTGGAAACAATCAAGCCGATGCCGGCGGTCTTTGATCAGTACTACGTAAAGCGCCTGCATGGCACGCACGTGAAGAAGGGCAAGAACAAGCGCGACCTGGCGGAACAGGTGATTGCGGACATTCAGGCTTTCAAGAAGACGGTGGATCGCGTAGTCATGATCTGGTGCGGGTCTACCGAGATCTTTCTGGAACCGACGGCCGTACACCAAACCATTGAGGCCTTCGAAAAGGGCCTCGAAGAGGATGACATCGGGATTGCGCCCTCGCAGATCTACGCGTATGCGGCCTTGAGCGAAGGGGTGCCCTTCGCTAACGGCGCACCCAATCTGACCGTAGATATTCCGGCTCTGATTGAACTCTCGAAGAAGAACGCCGCGCCGATTTGCGGCAAGGATTTCAAAACCGGCCAAACGTTTATGAAGACCGTCCTGGCCCCTGCGTTCAAGGCGCGCATGCTGGGAGTATCGGGCTGGTACTCGACCAACATCCTGGGCAATCGCGACGGCGAAGTGCTGGACGATCCTGAGTCGTTCAAGACTAAGGAAGAGTCAAAGCTGGGCGTGCTGGATTACATTCTGCAGCCCGATCTTTATCCTGACTTATATAAGGATATCTTCCACAAGGTTCGGATCAATTACTATCCGCCGCGCGGCGATAACAAGGAGGGCTGGGATAACATCGATATCTTCGGCTGGCTTGGTTATCCGATGCAGATCAAGGTGGATTTCCTGTGCCGCGACTCCATCCTTGCGGCACCGATCGCGCTGGACCTGGTGCTGTTTCTCGACCTGGCGAAGCGCACGCCGTCGTTGCGCAGTATCGGCATTCAGGAGTGGCTGAGTTTCTATCTCAAGTCGCCGCAGACCGCAGCCGGCCTGTATCCGGAGCATGATCTGTTTATCCAGTCGATGAAGCTCAAGAATACGTTGCGCCATATTATGGGCGAGGGCCTGATTACTCACCTGGGGCTCGAGTATTACGACTGAGGTTGATGGTTGCTTTGCAAGAAAGCCCCGCCGGAGCAGGTGGGGCTTTTTGTTGGCGTACCCGCTCTAAGTCGGCTCGATAGTTTGATGAGATTCGTCACTGAGTAACTTGAGCGACCTGCCGCCGAGAATGATGGTCTCGCCAACCCCGGTCTTTGCGAATGGATCGTCGATATTCTCGGTGTCGATGATCTGACACCAGGGATTGCCGCAGGGCGACGGGGGAAGCGTGAATTCGACGCCTTCGTCCGCAGCATTCACGAGAAGGAAGAAGCTGTCGTCGATCACCCACTCTCCATCTTCATTCGTCACCTGCAGGGTTCGACCGTTGAGCAGCAGGGCAATGGCGCGGCTCCATTCCGCACTCCATGCCTCATCAGAAACTTCATTGCCGTCGGGGTTGAACCATGCAATATCCTTGATGACACGAATGAGTGTGCCGTCGCCCTTCTTGCGGATTTCGCGATCCTGAAAGAATTTGCGCCGATGCAGGTTGGGGTGCGCGAGGCGAAGGTGAATCACATGGCAGGTAAAGTCGCGAAGGCGCTTGCGGGAGTCGTCGAGGTTCCAGTCGAACCAGGTTAGTTCGTTGTCCTGGCAGTAGCAGTTATTGTTGCCGCGCTGCGATCGGGCAACTTCGTCTCCTCCACTTAACATGGGAACGCCTTGCGAGAGCATCAGCGTGGCGAGGAAGTTACGCATCTGGCGCTCGCGAAGCCGATTGATTTCGGGATCGTCGGTCGGGCCTTCGACGCCCATGTTCCACGAGTCATTGTTATCGGTTCCGTCTCGGTTGTCCTCTCCATTGGCTTCATTGTGTTTCTGATTGAAACTGACGAGATCGCATAGAGTGAATCCATCGTGTGCGGTGACGAAGTTAATACTCGCATAGGGCTTTCGGCCGTCGAATTGGTATAGGTCGCTGGAGCCTGTAAGTCGATAACCAAAATCGGAGAGCTGACCGCCATCGCCTTTCCAGAAGCGGCGAACGGTATCGCGATATCTGCCGTTCCATTCCGCCCAGAGAACCGGGAACCGGCCGACCTGGTAACCACCGTCGCCGACGTCCCAGGGTTCGGCAATCAGCTTGACTTCGGCCAGCGTGGGGTCCTGGTGAATGGTGTCGAAGAACGAAGAAAGGCGGCTCACGTCGTGGAGTTCTCGCGCGAGGGTGGCGGCGAGATCGAAGCGGAATCCATCAACATGCATCTCCGTCACCCAATAACGCAGAGAGTCCATGATCATTTTCAGCACCTGTGGATTGCGCACGTTCAGTGTATTTCCGGTGCCGGTGTAATCCATGTAGAACTGGGGATTGTCCTCCATGAGGCGGTAGTAAGTTGAGTTGCAGACTCCTTTCCAGCAGAGGACGGGGCCCATATGATTTCCCTCGCAGGTGTGGTTGTAGACCACGTCGAGGATGACTTCGATTCCGGCGGCATGAAAGGCTTTCACCATCTCCTTGAACTCACGCACCTGGCCGCCCCGGTCGCCGCGGGAACTATAACGCGACATAGGAGCGAAATAGCCGAGGGTGTTATATCCCCAATAATCTCTCAGGCCTCTTTCCACCAGTGCGCCCTCGTCGATGAACTGGTGAATGGGAAGTAACTCTACGGCGGTAATGCCGAGCCTCGTGAAGTAATTGATGCTGGAGGGATGGCCTAGCCCGGCATAAGTTCCCCGCAGTTCTTCCGGGACCATTGGATTGCGAATGCTGAAACCTTTGACGTGGGTCTCGTAAATCACCGAATCGGGTAGCGGGGTTTGGGGCTTGGTGTCATCGCCCCAATCGAAGGTTGTGTCAATGACCACGCACTTAGGCACACCGGCGGCGCTGTCCTGAGTGTCCATCTTCAAAGGGTCGCCCGATGCCAGATCGTAGGGAAAGATGGGCTGCTTCCAATCGACGTCGCCTGCGATGGCCTTGGCGTAAGGGTCGACGAGGAGCTTGTTGAAGTTGAAGCGATGGCCGTTTTCAGGGTCCCAGGGACCATCGACACGATAGCTGTAGAGCTGTCCGGGCTTGATGCCGTTTATAAATCCGTGCCAAACAAACGCAGTTCGTTCGCGAAGAGTGACGCCGTCGGACTCATTACCGTCGGGATCGATCAAGCGCACATCGACGCGCGTGGCCGCCTCAGAGAATATGGCGAAATTCGTACCTCTTTTGTATGCAGTGGCGCCCAGAGGGTAGGGCTTTCCCGGCAGCAATGTTCGGCTCATAACGCCTGAGATGCAAATAGGTAACAAGCCTGTTGTATATCGATTTGGCGGAACGTCTTACGGTGCTGCGATGGATGAGTCAGGCGGCCATCGCCTGGGCGAGGCGACGAACCGTCAACACGGTTATATCGTCTTCCTGACCGAATTCCCTGGCCGCGTCGGCAATGTAGAACGCCGATTGATTGCTCAAGTTATGAACCCGGTCAAAGCCGAATAACTCTCCTGAGGATTGGCGAGCTTCAACGACGCCATCGGAAAGAAGCAGCATGCGGTCGCCCGGATGAAGATAGAGGCGGACCTCTTCGTAGGTCACGTCGGGCAGCACGCCCAGCGGCAAGCCACCGGGCAAGTTGACTTCCTGGCTGTTCAAATAAGGAGGAAGATGACCGGCATTGGCGATCACCAGCTCTCCATTGGCGCCGAACCAGGCGGCCTGGCAGGTGGTGAAGCTCTCGCTACCCACCAGCACGCGATTGAGTGATTCGAGAATCTTGGCCGGGCTTCTCTCTGGGGTGCGGCGCAGGGCCCCCATCAACATGGAAACATTCATGGCCGCCTTGAGGCCTTTGCCGGCCACGTCGCCGATCACCACCAGCAAGCCGCCGTCGCCTGTCGATTCGACATGATAAAAGTCGCCGCCAACTTCATTCGCCGGGTTGTAGATCGAGTCCACTTCGAAGCCCGGAGTCTCGAGCTTCTCCTGCGGAATCATCAATTCCTGAACGCTGCGTGCGGCCTCGAGCTCGCTGGAGGCGCGTTCCTGATCGCGGTGAATGCGCAGGAATCGCACGAAGATGATGAGGACAATTGCAAACAGACCGGCGAAATCGGCAATCGATGCAAAGTGGATGGGAATAGGTCCGGCGAAGAGGGTGAGCGGGGATGAGTAGGGGTGACCGCCCAGATCGGTCATCCCGGATGTAAGCATGGGCTCCAGCATACCGACGAAACTGAGCACCAGCGGAATCAGCAGCAGGCCCGCCTCAAAGTTTCGTTTAACGGTGGCGGCAATGAGCGTGATGAGGCTGAACAGCACCCACCCGACCGTCCACAAAAAGCTGCCGATGAAGACGACCGCGAGAACCATTCCGATGTAACGGTTGTGGCCCACCATGAGCAGCGTAGGTCCCACCCCGGCCAGGACCGGCGCGGTGTAGCGCAGCGCTTTGATGTACCAGCGTTTGCGAAGGGCGAGGAAGGAGACCAGAAACTCAAAGTAGAAATAAGCTGAGATGAGAACCAGTTGCAGCAAAATGGCCGCATACCAGAGCTGGTCCATGCGTGCCGTGCTTCCCGCCAGGTCGACAAATCCGATGGGCGCCTGCACCAGTTCATGCAGGGCAAGCCAGAGATACTCGGTATGGCCTTTCTGGGTGAAGTAGAGCGCCAGCAGGAACATCGCGAGGATGCCGAGCAGAATGGCGTTCACCAGGCGGGGCAGGCGCTCGAAGAGACTATGCACAGACCACAGTTCGAGCGAGCGGTTCAACTCGTCCCGGGCCCCGATATGAAAGGTGCGGTTGGAGAAGAAGCTGGTGTAGGCCCCCATGCCAAAGGGAATGTGGATGGTGCGAATCACGAGAGTCAGCGAGGTTTCATTGGGCGCCAGGTTCAGGTTGTAGATGCGCGAAATGTCCTGGTAGTGCTCCGCATCGCTGCCGTGAGGGCCTTCGGGCTGGATCTGCCTGCCATTGGCAAACACATTCACCGAGCTCAAGCCGCTGGATCCAAACATTGCCGTGTTCCGCGAAATCGGCAACTCAACCAGCAGGAAGACGGGACCATGATTGGGGGCGAGTTTCACGTGGATTCGGAACCAGGCAAAGGCGCGATCGTGGCCTTTATTGGGAGGGGGACCGGGTTCCTTGTCGTAATTCTCATCTTCGGGCACATCGGCAATCGCTTGGCGCGCTGCCCGGACCGCCCAGGTGGAATCGTCGAAGTCGGGGGTCGCGGCAGCCGGATCGGCGGAGATGCCGACGCGCCAGTTCTTGTCCAGGGTCAGGGGCGTGCCCAGGTTGGTGGCGTCGAATGCGACTTCCGCGGGCGGCTTGGTGAGCGGCGCAGTATTCAAGGACGGATGGGGCCTGATGTCAATCGGGGGGCGGCGGTGAGGCGGCTGTCCGACTGCGTGTAATGCCGCAAACGCGGCCCCCGCGACCACCGCCAAAAACCTTAGGCGCACGACTCCTCCCCACTGGTACGTGGACTCCACTCTAATTCAGCCGAATGCCTGCTCAAAGCGTCATTTGCGGCAGCTCAGGGTTGCACTTCATGGTTCTGGCCCGCGGAGGAACGTGATGGAGCACCGTTCCGAGCGAAATAACTTCCCCTTGGCTGCCCAACAGGCGGATACTAGCGTCTAAGAAGTGGAGCGAAGCGGCGTGCGCCGTAGCGGGGCGTCCCGGAGGTGAGGTCATGCGGAGATTCAACGGTTTCAAAACAGCGGCGCTGGCTGGAACGTCAGCGGGTTTTGCGCTGATGCTGGCGGCGGCGACGTGGGCACAGTCCACTCCCCAATCCAACCCCACCCCGGCAAACACCCCTCCGGCCAGCACGCCTTCTGCACAGCCGGCCCCCGGCACGACCCCTGTGGGGGGCGACACTGCGCCCTCGAAGCAAGACCCGCAAGCCAATCCTCCCGCGTCCAGCACCCCCCCGGCAAGCACTCCATCGGCGCAGCCGGCTCCCGGAACGACGCCCGTAGGGGGCGATACCCCGCCCTCGAAACCGGCTCCGGGTACGACCCCCGTGACGGGAGATGTTCCCGCCGCCGCGGTCAATCCTGAAAAAGTGATCGAGCCCGGAAGCCAGAAGGTCAAGGTGAAGCCCGGAAGCATCGACGATGTAGCCGCGGTTGGCAATCGCGACATCGGCGCCCGCGGCATGGGCAACTGGTATTCGACCGACACCGAGATCAAGATGGGCAAGATGTATGCCTCGGAGATCGAGAAGAGCACCAAGTTCATTACCGACTCGGTGATAACGGAGTACGTGAACCGCATTGGCCAGAACATCGTGAAGAACTCCGATTGCAAGGTTCCGTTCACGATCAAGGTCATCGATTCGGATGAAATCAACGCCATGGCGCTGCCGGGCGGATTCTTCTATGTGAATTCAGGGCTGATTTTGAATGCCGACGAGGAAGCGGAGCTGGCCGGAGTCATGGCGCACGAGACGGCCCACGTCTGCGCCCACCATGCGGTCCGCGAACAGACCCGCTTGAACTACGCGCAGTTGGGAACCATCCCGCTGATCTTCATCGGTGGATGGACGGGGTATGGGATCTACGAAGCGGCCTCCATTGGCGTTCCGATCACGTTTATGCACTTCTCGCGCGAATTTGAGTCGCAGGCCGACTACCTGGGCGTGCAATACATGTATCGCGCGGGCTACGATCCCCAGGCTTTCATCAGCTTCTTTGAGAAGATCCAGGCGCTCGAAAAGCGGAAGCCCGGCGCAGTCGCCAAGGTATTCGCCGACCACCCCCAGACACCGGACCGTATCCTGCACTCGCAGGAAGAGATAGCGCGAATTTTGCCACCCAAGGATGAATACACGGTGACGACTTCGGAGTTTGACGACGTGAAGGCTCGCCTGGCAAGAATCGAGAACAAGCGCCGCCTGACCGACTCAAAAGACACCAAGAAACCGTCGCTGCGCCGCGCCAGCACCGGCGATCCGAACAGCCAGACCGGAGACGGTTCGTCGAGTGGCGACGATCGGCCCACGCTGCACCGCCGCGAGGACACAAACTAATTCAGTTCCATCGCTAACTTTGCCGGACCGGTTGATTCAGCCGTTCCGGCATTTTTTTGGTCTTGTCTTGCGGGCGGCGTCGTTTTACATTGATTCCAGAGAACCCAATAGATTCAAGGTGTGTCCAATGGATGATTTTGTGTGCGCACAATACCGTGGATGCACTTAATTGGTTAATGAGGGTCGTGTAACTCTATGAAAAAAATAGCTATTTTAGCTGCAGCCTTTGTCTTCATCCTGTTGCTGACGAAGATCGCCAACCAGGTGCCTCCAGCAGCGCCGCCGGGAACGGCGTTTTCCCTGAAGGCGCAGCAGGTGATCCAGTGCTCCGCCGATGAGATCACCCTGGTGGATAACCACCAGAAATCCACCCATCTCGAGAAGGATGAAAGCTGGCCCGACTGCTCGGCATTCCAAAAGGACCAGGTGATGGATTTCTACCTCTCCCGTGGGGACAAAACACGGTTCCTGAGTATTGAGACCACGGCATGGTGGCGGAAGGCCATGTAGGCTGCACCATCTGCCGCACCCACACTACAGGTTGAAGCAGGGACCGCCTCAAACCCAAGATAAGCCGCTTTTATGTCAACCCGACCCCACGCCGGCGAATGGGCGGTTTCGGGGGGCTGCGGTTAATTTCCGGTAACAACCGGAAATACCTTGAACTGCCGGGTGAAACCGCGCTATATACAAGACTACCGGTTGATAGCCGGTGTCCCGCCTACGGCAAATCCGGAGTAGGTGTGTCCTGTTGAGTTTCGTTCAAGGGCACCACTCCCTGATCGTCGTGTCGACTTCAGGGTGGTGGCTCCGAGATACTGTAACTCTGGTTTTGCGATGGCTGAAGTTTTCCGGGAGGTAGCTCATGCGTAACACGGCGGCTCGGTCCAACTTGCTGGTTCCTGAGGTACGCGAAGTGATGGATATTCGCCAGGCCTCTGACTACCTCGGCATCTCTCCCGACACGCTCTATAAATATGCCTCGGAGGGCTTTGTGCCCGCGTTCAAGCTCGGGAACCGCTGGCGATTCAAACGCTCGCGGCTGGACGAGTGGATGGATCGGCAGTCGGATTTGCAGTCGGGCGGGGCGGAGATCGATCCGGATCAGAAGAAACCGGTCCGGCCGGCGATGTAGTGGTTCGGGCCGCCGGGGAGGCGGCCCTCAGCCTCCTTCGCTGGCCAAGTCAGACGCCGATGACTGCGCAGAGTTCTTCCACGGCGGCGGCGCTCTTTTTGAGGGCGGCGTCTTCCTCCGGCGTCAACTTGATCTCGATGATCTTCTCCAAGCCTGCGGCTCCCAGCTTGCAGGGCACACCGATGTAGTACCCATCGATGCCGTACTCCCCCTGCAGATAGGCAGCGCAGGGCAGGATCTTCTTCTTGTCCTTGAGAATGGCTTCGACCATCTCCACGGTTGCGGCGGAGGGGGCGTAGTAGGCGCTGCCGGTCTTCAGGTATTTCACGATTTCGGCGCCACCATCGCGGGTGCGCTGGACGAGTTCGTCGATGCGCTTGGGCTCCATGAGTTCTGTGATCGGGATGCCGGCGACGGTCGAGTAGCGGGGAAGCGGAACCATCGTGTCGCCATGGCCGCCAAGGACAAAGGCGGTTACGTTTTCAACGCTGACGTTCAACTCCAGGGCGATGAAGGTGCGGAAGCGCGCCGAATCAAGAATGCCCGCCATGCCGATGACCCGTTCGCGATTGAACCCGGCCTGCCGGAAGGCGGCCTGGGCCATGGCGTCGAGCGGGTTGGAAACAATGATAAGAATGCATTCGGGCGACTGGGCCACCACTTTCTGCACCACGTCCGACATGATTTTGAAGTTGGTGTGGAGCAGATCGTCGCGGCTCATGCCGGGTTTGCGGGGGATGCCGGCAGTAATCACCACGATGTCGGAATTGGCGGTGGCCGCATAGTCATTGGACCCGCTCACGTGCACGTCGCGCTTCTCAATAGGCAGAGCTTCCAGGAGATCGAGCGCCTTGCCCTGAGGCACACCCTCCACCACATCGACCAGGACCACATCGGCCAGCTCCTTGGACGCAATCCAGTGCGCGGCCGTAGCGCCCACGTTGCCGGCGCCGACAATACTGACTTTCTTCCGCATGCCTCTCCTTTGTCGCTGTCTACTTGAGCAGAGAGCGAATGTTGTTTTCGAAATCGTCTTTGTCTACCAAACCGGTGTGCGCTATCGCGATTTTGCCATCGCGATCGATCAACAGCGTCACGGGCAAAGTTTTCAGGTTGTACTGCCTTGCGATGTCGTCGGTTCCGATCACAATCGGATATTGCATGTCGATGTTGTTACCGGTTTCGTCATCCTTCTTTTTGGCCAGAAAAGGTTTTACGGAAGTCCATCCATCTTTATCCATCGACACGCCAAGCACGGCGAGGCCCTGGTCGCTGTATTTCTTGTCAAACTCGATGTACCAGGGGATCTCGATCTTGCATCCGCCGCACCATGTCGCCCAGAAGTCGAGAAGCACAACCCTGCCTTTTAAGGCGGACAAGGTAATGGGTTTGCCATTCGCTTCGGCAAGAGTGAAGTCGGGAGCCGCTGTCCTCTGCGACTTCGGCGTGATGGTGTCCGGCGTGCCTCGGAGGACCGAGTTATCCGTTGAGGCAGCCTGGAAAGAAGCCTGAACCGCCGACGGCCATGTGCCGAAGAGCATCAACGCGACCGACGCCACTGTGAAGATTACCAACAGAGCAGGCATCTCTTCGCCGCTGCGAGAGAACGCCACGTGCTTATCGATGAGTTTCATATGCGGTACCTCATGGATCGTTCCCGTTGTCGTTATCCCGGCATTTTGTGTTCACTGCAGGCGAACCGAGTACGTCTACATATTGCCAATGATCCTCGTGGCGAACTCACTGGTGCCGACCTTGGTTGCGCCGGCGGTCTGCCGCTCGAAGTCGTAGGTGACAAATTTCTGCTGGATGGTTTTTTCCATCGACTGTTCAATAAGCTTCGCTGCTTCTTTCCAGCCGATGAAGTCGAGCAGCATCACGCCGGAAAGGATCACCGAGCCGGGATTGATCATGTCCTTGTCAGCATACTTGGGGGCCGTGCCGTGGGTGGCTTCGAAGACCGCGTAGCCATCGCCGATGTTGGCGCCGGGCGCGATGCCCAGTCCGCCCACCTGCGCCGCGGCGGCGTCGGAGATGTAGTCGCCGTTGAGGTTGGTGGTGGCGAGCACGCTGTAGTCGGCGGGGCGGATGATGATCTGCTGGAAGATGGAGTCGGCGATGCGATCGTTGATGAGGACCTTTGACTTCCATGCGCCGTTGCCGTGGGACTTGCCGATGGTGTCGAGCACCGTCTTGATCTCGGCATACACCGAATCGCGAAAGCTCGGAGAGCCGAATTCCAGGCCGGGCTCGATGAGCGCGGCGTTGTCTTCAACGCTGATGCCGGGGTTGTCATCGACGTTGCCGAGAATCCAGCTCTCCCGCTCGGTCACGGTCTGGGCCCGGAATTCTTCGGTTGCTACTTCGTAGCCCCACTCGCGGAAAGCGCCTTCGGTGAATTTCTGGATGTTGCCTTTATGTACCAGCGTGACGGTTTTGCGGCCCACTTCGAGCGCGTGGCGAATGGCGTAGCGCACCAGCCGCTTGGTACCGAAAATGGAGATGGGCTTGATGCCGACGCCCGAATCGCTGCGGATTTTTTTCTTCCCGCCCTTGAGCAGATCGTCGTTGATAAACGCGATCAGGCGGCCCACATCTTCAGAGCCCTGCTTGAATTCAATGCCCGAGTACACATCTTCGGTGTTCTCGCGGAAGATGATGATGTCCACTTTCTCAGGGTGCTTCACCGGGCTGGGAACGCCCTGGTAGTACTTCACGGGGCGAACGCAGGCGTAGAGATCGAGAAGCTGACGCAGGGCAACGTTCAGCGAGCGAATGCCGCCGCCGACGGGCGTGGTGAGCGGCCCCTTGATGGAGACGCGAAGATCGCGCGCCGCGGCAACGGAGTCGTCGGGGAGCCAGTTGCTGAACTGGCGATAGGCTTTTTCGCCGGCAAAGATTTCGAACCACTTGATGCTGCGCTTGCCGCCATACGCTTTTTCGACTGCGGCATCGAAGACGCGCTGCGACGCCTTCCAGATGTCGCGCCCCGTCCCGTCGCCTTCAATGAACGGAATGATGGGATTGTCGGGAACGGTGAATTGTCCATGGTTGTATTCGATCGGCTGCCCGTCTTTGGGCACTTCGAGCCCGTTATAGGTCATTTGCATGATGTTTGTAGGCGTCCCTTTCCAGCGTGTGTTCAAAAGGGAAGGCTAACACCTGCAAATTGGGGGTGGCAATGTCGGGACCGGAGTTGCGTGCCCGGATTTGGCGTTGGGATCGTAGCGGAGAATTGTTGTCGGCGGTAGTTGTCGGATCAGACTTCGAAGTCGGCCGTGGGGACAAACCGGTGCAGGGCAGCGAGGAATTGTGCGCGATCCCCAGGGCTCGCCAGAATCTGACCCCGATCCGACATCGGCGCGGGGCGCGCGTAGTCGATGGCGAGAATGCGGGACGCGGGCCTGGAATTCAAGCCGCCGACGCGAAGGACCTCGCGCCAGGGAATTTCCCTGGTGTACCAAAGGCGCCGCTCCTTGAGTCCATCGGAATCGAGATCCCACCACGTGAGCGTCTTCGTGAGGATCTGAAACGACGCCACGGCGATCGACAGGATCTGGGCGAAATGAAGTCCGCGGTTCGGCATGACAAATGGGAGCACAATGTACAGGCAGAGCCCGGCAATCCAGAAGTAATCGACAGCTCCGAACCTGGCGCGGAAACGCATGTCGGCCAAGAATAGCCCAGGATGCGAAGCTTGTACATTGAAAAGCAATCTCGCAGTGTACCCTCGGGTGTATCAAGCGGAAAGGTTCGAAGCACTTCACTTTCCGAATGCGTCTTGTCAGTGATTCAGTCTTCCGAATAAACACCAGGGCGTTCGGTACTGTCCTAACCCGGCGTTGCTCCACTGAGTCGCTCGAGCAAGGCAATTTCCCGAAGTGCTGGTGGTGATATGATGGACGACACTATGACGGACCGAGAAATCGCGCTTGATATTGGCGAGAAATGGCTCACGGTTGAGGCAAAGGTTAGGGCTTTGGAGACTCTTCTTGCGGAACACCTTCCAGACTGGGAGAAGCTGCTACGGAAGAATCCCGCGCCCGCTGGGCTAACACCTCAGCAAAACCTTGTCTTATTGCAGCACGCATTTGACGAAGATAAATCCAAGGACTCGGTGATCCGTATTCTTTATCAGGTTTTATTTGAAAGTTAAAGAAATCCATTGCACACACTCCATGCTATGATCTGAGTGCGCAGCAGACCTGAATTGCCCGGACCACGAATCCGGGCTTTTATATTTATCCCGAAGCCTACCACGAACCCAATCCCCCGCGCATATACTTCTCGGCATGAAGATTACAACGCTTGCCCTTGTGGTCTTTGCCCTTGGATGCGGTTGCCGTGCCGAGACTACAGAAGAAATGGTTTCGTTCTGTAAGGCGATCTCAACGGCCAAGATAGTCAGCGGGCAGATTAGTTTGCCGCAGGATTTCAATTCCGGCGTATGCTGGGGGGCCTTCGCAACAATTCAGACGGTAGTAACTATTGCAGATCCAAACACCCTGAAGCCTTTTTTCCCTGTATGCGTTCCAGCGGGGAGCACGCGAACTCAGTTGATCCAGATTTTTCTTGTTTACGCGCAGGCGCACCCGGAAGAGTATCAGAAGGATTACTTCGCTGTTGCATTAACGTCGATGCGCAAGGCGTTCCCTTGCCCGAGTAGCTAAGGAGCACACTATGCCTGACGAGCCAGACTTTCAGGAAGTCCTCGACTCAATCGCAGAGATTAAATCCGAGATGGGGTTGCTTCTGGCAGAACTTCAGAAGATCGTAAAATTACTCCGTGAGCTTCCCGGTCAGCTTGAGACAAAAGACTAGGCTTTTCAGGGAGACGGAATCGAATCCTAGCTACTTCGTGGGGCGGGTGGCCCAAGTCCCAAGGATGTGAATCCCGCCACTGAAGGTGGGTGCCCCGGGTCCCTCGCATTTGGGGACCCGGGAGACCACGAACCGCAACCGGGCCATTCCCGAATTTCTGACGTTCCGGTCGAGTGACCGCCCACTCGGCAGTAACCGTTTAGTAAACAGTCGTTCCCGCCTCCAGCGGGATGATGCTG
>Ga0206981_10230_pt1 | contig 16255 bp, 11 predicted proteins | sample Alteio_BWMinCont_17_FD_153312 | JGI IMG/M metagenome (GOLD analysis project Ga0206981, IMG submission 153312) | Enriched cells from forest soil in Barre Woods Harvard Forest LTER site, Petersham, Massachusetts, United States -... | ecosystem: Environmental > Terrestrial > Soil > Temperate forest >... | reverse complement strand
TTTAAGGTTTCTTCCGGCCCCTTCGAAAAACCAAAATCATTTGCGCGGGTAAAAAACTGTTCGGCGCCATCAACTTTACGGGCAGCCAGTAGCTCCTGAGTGCGGATCAAACCCAAAAGCTCGCTTTGTTCATTGCCTAACAGGTTTTGTCCTCCATCGCCGCGCGTCATTGAAAGATAGCCGGTTCGGTAATGCTTTTCCTGCGCCAGGTAAGCCAGCAGGCGGGTATTCTCATCGTCAGGATGAGCGGCTACATAAAGCACACTTCCAAGCACATCAAGCTTTTTAAAATTTTGCTGGATAGAAGCTATATCCGTTGGCGGAGCCGTTTGAGCAAAGGCATAAGGAGCGGCAAATAAAAGTGCGGCAATAAGTTTAATGCGGTTCATGTAAGCAAATATATTAAAGATGTGCGAATGTGCGGATGCTGGAAGTGCGGATTAAAAAATATGACGCTGCCGCGAGTTTAGCACAGCATACTCATCAATAACTAATTCATTATCTGACATATTTATTTCATCAATCGCTAATTCACTAAATCAGCAATTCACTAATTGATCTTATCCCAAAAACAATATTTATTCTCATTTGTTAATCGGTTGATTGATTGTTTGTTATTGATTATCAGCTGTTTAGGAAAACATTACAAATGAATGATTGAATCAATCAATCGTTTGATTAATTTTGTGCAGAAGAAAGAAATGGATAAGGAAAAAATAGATAAGAAAGACCACATTCTTGATGTTGCTGAAAAGGTATTTTCAGAACATGGGTTTGATGGCGCTTCTACCAGGATGATCTCTGGTGAAGCCAATGTTAATATGGCAATGCTTAACTATTATTTTGGCTCGAAGGAAGGTTTGTTTATTGCCGTTGTGGAACGTAAAATAACTTCGTTTCAAGATATTTTGCTAAACCTGGGCAATACCGGGATGAGCCCATGGGATAAAATAGAGCGGTATATAGAAATATATGGAGATAAAGTAGTGAATAACAATTGTTTCCAAAAACTATTGTACCGTGAGTTGGGCATAACCCGGCGGACAGAACTTTCGGATAAGCTTCGCAGTATTTTGATGATAAATGTAGGTGAGCTTACCAAAATCCTGGATGAAGGCGTTAGGTTGGGGCAATTTAGCGCTGATATTGATGTGGCAATGGTGATGGCAACGCTTTACGGAACAAAAAACTATATAATAAACACGCCGCTTATGGCAAGCACTATGCTGGGTTTTGATGTGCAGGATGATAAAATGATGGAGGAGAAGCTAAAGCCCCGGATAAAAATTTACATGAAGAGACTTTTAAAAGCTTACTTAATGAATGACAATGACAACACAAAATAATAACACCGACCTACACCCTTACAAAAGCACGATAAAAAATTTCGTGCGGATCCTTATCCCGGCAATACTGCTAACCCTGTTGCTTGGTGCAGCAGCAAAAGCACAGGACAGGACCATCACCCTTGACGAAGCCATTAAGCTGGGCCTTGATAACAGCAAGGTTTTAAAGCTGTCGAAAAATAAGATCGACCAGGCTATCTCGCAATTTAACCAGGCAAAAGACCAGGCACTGCCAACCGGAAGCGCAAGCTTTGATTATGACCGGGCGCAGATCCCGGCAAATAAGCTTGCTTTTGGCACTCAAACTATAGCATTGCCAAAAAGCGCTAATGCATATTTAGGCATTGTTTCGCTAAACGAAACCATATTTGGCGGTAATAAATTAAAGTACGCAAGGCAATCAACAACCCTGCTTACCGAGGTTGCGCGTTTGGATGCTGATAATGATAAGGACCAGATCACTTATGATATTATTAACGCTTACTATAACCTGTATAAGGTTTTACAAAGCAAAAAAGTGGTTGAGCAAAACCTGGGTTCAATTGATCAGCAGATCAAACAATCGCAACGCTTTTTTGAACAGGGGCTTGTTACTAAAAACGATGTATTGCGCTTTCAATTGCAACGTTCAAATATTGAGCTGAATGGCATCGACCTGGAAACCAACCGTAAGATCATTAACTATAACCTTGATGTGCTTTTAGGTTTAAACGAAGGCACACAACTTGCAATAGCACAAATAAATGAAGCTGACAGGCCGGTTGCACCATTATCAAACTACCTGGATACAGCAATGAGCAACAGGATTGAGTTTAAACAGTATGACCTGCGTACCAAAGTGGCTGAAACCAGTATCAAAAATATCCAGGCTAATACTTTACCAACCCTGGGTGCATCGGTAAGTGGTTATTATGTTGATGTTTCTGCAAACCCGATCCCTAAAAGCGGAAGTTATATTACACCCATAACCATAGGATTGGGCTTAAAATGGAACTTCTCGTCATTATGGACTAACAAAAACAAGGTAGCTGAGGTGAAGATCCAGCGTGAAGAAACCATCATCAATAAAAACATTGAGCTTGATAACGTAAAGAAAGAGGTTAATCAGGATTACCAGAATTATACAATGGCATTGGATAAGATAAAGCTTTTACAAACTTCGATTGACCAGGCTGGTGAGAATAATAAGATCCTGGAATCGAAATATAAAAGCAATATAGCTTCGGCAACAGACCGGGCAGATGCCGAAACATTATTATACCAGTCGCAGATAAATCTGGAGTTGGCAAAAGCCGATGCAGGCCTGGCATATTATACCTTATTAAAATCAACCGGAAAACTAAACAAATAATAATCACACCCAAACAATTCATACAATGGCAAAGGCACAAGAAACACAAGAAAACGAACCTAAAAAGAAACCAAACAAAGTACTTCCTATTATACTGGGGATAATACTTGTGGTGGGCGTTATTTTCGGGATCAAAGAATATATATACTACGGCAAGCACGTAGATACCGACGACGCGCAAATTGACGGCGACATTAGCCCGGTTGTAGCACGTGTTGGCGGTTATGTTGATAGTATTTACTTCCAGGAAAACACTCATGTTAACAGGGACCAGGTACTGGTAAAAATTGACGACCACGATTATAAAATTAAACTGGAGCAGGCACAAGCTGCTGAAACCGGTGCAAGTGCAGGTATTAACGTTGGCCAATCACAAATTTTTGCAAACACGGCTAATTCATCAAGCGCAAAAGCCCAGGTGGCATCAGCTGCTGCAAGGCTTGAAAAAGTAAAAAAGGATTATGACCGTTATGCTAACCTGGTAAAGGATGGCTCAGTTACCCAGCAACAGTTTGACCAGGCTAAGGCCGATTTGGAAGTAGCTCAAGCTACCTACAAAGCATCACAAGACGAATACAAGGCTGCACTTGAACAGGTAGGCACAACAAAAAGCCAGTTGAATGTTACCCACACCGGCGTATCACAAAAGCAGGTTGATGTTGATTATGCAAAATTACAGCTTTCTTATACCATTGTTAAATCACCATCAAGCGGTGTGGCATCAAAAAAGAACGTACAGGTGGGTCAGCTGGTGCAGGCCGGACAAACTTTGTTTTCGATAGTTAATGACAACAGCATATTTATTACAGCCAACTTTAAAGAAACACAGTTGGATAAGATCCGCAACGGACAAAAAGTGAATGTTGATATTGATGCATACCCTGATCTGAAAATACAGGGTACTGTTTACAATTTTGCCCCTGCTACAGGCGCCAAGTTTTCATTATTGCCACCGGATAATGCAACAGGTAACTTTGTTAAAGTGGTACAACGCATCCCGGTTAAAATAAAAATAACCGGATCACAGGAAGACCTGGCAAAGCTTAGCCCCGGGATGAGCGTTAATGTATCTGTAATAGTAAAAGACTAAGGCATTAGTCGAAAGTAGGTAGTCTTGAGTCAAATCGACTTAAGATTACTGACTCAAAACTTAAGACTATCTATTAATAATATATACCAATATAATGGCTGAAACTGGCTTTAAAAAATGGATCATTACCATCACGGTGATCGTAGCTTCGTTACTGGAGCTGATCGATACCACGATTGTGAATGTGTCCTTGCCTGTCATCCAGGGGAACCTGGGTGCCACACTTGAAGACGTAGCCTGGGTTGTTACAGGTTATGCCGTTGCAAACGTAATTGTACTGCCTATGTCGGGCTGGCTGGGCAGCCGTTTTGGGCGCAAGCAATATTTTATTACATCCATCATCGTATTCACCATCGCATCGTTTTTGTGCGGTAACGCAACCAGCCTTGATGAGCTGGTACTTTTCAGGATCTTGCAGGGAGTTGCCGGCGGTGGGTTAATATCAACCTCACAGGCTATCCTTGTTGAAACCTGGCCGCGCGAACAAATTGGCACAGCTACTGCATTATTTGGTTTGGGAGCTGTTGTTGGGCCTACCGTTGGGCCTACCATTGGTGGTTATATTACTGACCACGCCTCATGGAGGTGGATCTTTTATGTAAACATTCCTGTTGGAGCTGTTGCGGCCTTCTGTGCTTATACATTTGTGCGCGAAACACCAAAGGAAGGCAAGGGAAAACCGGTAGACTGGTGGGGTATTGGCTTGCTTGCTGTTGCGGTGGGCAGTTTACAAACCATCCTTGAAAAAGGCGAATCAGAAGATTGGTTTGCTAAACCATATATCCTTATACTTACTATTACCGCAGTAATTGGAACAATTTGCTTCATATGGCGCGAATTAAGCATTGAGTTTCCGATAGTGAATTTTGGCATTCTCCGACATCGAAGTTTCGCGGTAGGGATGTTTACATCCTTTGTGCTGGGCTTTGGTCTTTATGGGTCGGTATTCGTATTCCCCGTGTTCTGCCAAAACCTGCTGGGTTTTACGGCACAACAAACGGGTGAACTGCTGTTCCCTGGGGGGCTATGTACCATTATAATGATGCCCTTTATTGGTAAAATGCTTAACAAAGGCATTCCAGCACAATTTATGGCTACCGCTGGTATGTTCCTGTTCTTTGTGTTTACCACCATGCTCAGCAACTCTACCCTCAGTACCGGGCAGGGTGATGTGCTTATCCCGCTGTTGATCCGTGGCGTTGGTATGGCTTTGTTATTTGTACCGTTAACCACCCTGGCAATAGCCGATTTGAAAGGCCCCGAACTGGGACAAGGTACCGGCTTAAACAATATGATGCGCCAGTTAGGTGGTTCATTTGGTATTGCGGTATTAACTACAATTATCCATATCCGCTCAGGCTTGCACCGTAGTAACCTTTTAACAAATATTAATCCGTATAATCCAAACTTTACCCAGCGGCTTAATCTGTTAACGCAAGGTTTTATAGCAAAGGGAAAATCAGTACTTGATGCCACACATATGGCTTATGCTGCTATTGAAGGTGCGCTAACAAAGCAAACGCTATTGCTAACATATGATGATGCTTACTGGATCTCGGGGCTTGTAATGCTTTTCTCAATCCCGCTGCTTTATTTGCAGCCGTTTAAGAAAGCTGTAAAGATGCCTGTAGATGCTCATTAATGACAAAAAGCTGTTCATTTTAACATGAACAGCTTTCCCCAAAAAACTACAATTAAAATTTTATTCTCACCCCGGTAACAACTTAATAGGTATGAAGCCAGGATTTATTTAATCTAAGGTCTAAATGTACAGTTTTTAATGCGAAAAACACAAATTTTATTGGCTATAGAAATGCGATTTATGAAAAATAAATGAAATTTAAGCTGCAGGCCTGATCAAAAAACCACCCCGGCCTCAAAATTATTCTTTTAGCCTGGTTCATTATAATTAAGAAGCAGTAAAAAAATATATTATTGGGGTAATACAAAACACCTTATATTGGTGTTATGAAAACCAGACCTTTCCTGCCCCCAATTATAGGTACAGCCCTTGTTTTTGCAGTGCTTTTATTGGCCCAATGCAAAAGTTCACTTACTGCACAAAAAACCGAAATAAACGCGTTTTTAGCCGCTTTTAATAAAAGTACAAAAGTTAATAATACAGATTCGCTTGTAGATTACTTTGACAATGGCCGGCAAAACCCGGCATTTAACCGGTTGGCAAATTTACTCACAGGCCGGACAGGTTTTAATCGCAATTCAAAAGCTATAGCAGCCATTAACCTTGATGTTGATGGCTCCGATATCAAGTTTATTAATGATGATATAGCCGTTGCCCACATTCCCGCAAAGTTTAGTCATGATTCTTTGAGCGATAAGCAATCCGTATTAACCCTAACTATCCATAAGGTGCTCCCGCACAAATATAAAATTACGGTGGTGGATGCAAAGCGTTTTTTGGCAGATTATGTAGCCTATGAAAGTTTTGTGCGGCAAAAAACCATGTCTGAAAAAGACATCTTCAGCCCTATTACGCTTGCCGCCTTTAAAGCGGCCAATCTCTTAAAAACAAAATATGATAGTGTTGTTTGGTTTGCCCATGTTGACCAAAAGACTTTTTACTATGTTGTAAAAGGTAAGTGGGCAATGCACGAAGATATAAACCGTTATAAAGATTCTGTAGTTGAACCCTATAAAATGGGACTGGTTAATCCGGAGCTGAAGGAGATAATTCCCCCTGAGTACGATCTGATCCATAATATCAGCGGGACCTTCCCAGGCCTGGTTGAAGTTGAAAAGGATAACAAAAAAGGCTTTTATGATCTTGATGGTAAAATTGTTGTTCCTGTTAACTACGACCAAGTATTACCCATTAACGATGACGGGAACCTTGCTGTTTTAAGAAGTGGTGATGACTACTTCTACCTGAAACAAGATCTGAGCATTTCTGAAAAGGTTGACCTGAAGATAGGTGATTTTATTTCGAAAGTTAAAAACCTTACCAGCTCATTTGATCTGTATAAAAGAGCAATGGAGGTTGTTACCGAATACAATTCAAAAACGGAGCACGGCGCCATCTATATAGCTCCATCATACCTTGTGGAGATGAATCTGGTATCGAAGGAGAGTGATTTTAAAAATCCTTTAAGGAAGATTGAGTTCGAGGAGGTACATACAAATTACCAGGTGAGTTTTACAGGTACTGTTAAACAACCTGGCAACTGGCTGGAGGCTTCTTTCTACTCTATCCGCGATTATTTTTTAGGTGGACGAGGAGAATTCTACGACAAAAAAAATGTTGTAATTGTCGACAAAAAAAACAATAGAGTATTTACCAAAGACATTATGGTAGATTATACCCCAGGTGAGGGTGGAAGCATATTCAAAGGTTTGTGTGATGTAAATAATATTAAAGTAATTAATGATTCGCTGTACGAAGTAAAGGCGGGAGCTGCTTTGTATATTGAGCTTTATGATTCTACCAAAAGTATTGAGGGTGGCCCTTACTATCATTATTTAGCCGTTAAAAACAATAAGCTAGTTGAACTGCCCAACAACAGGAACTTTGGTTTTACCAAGTATGTAAAAATGGATGATTCTTATTTGGATGCATGCTATAACTTGCAAATAGAATCCGGAAGCTTTAAAGACAGGCAGAAAAAAACAATTGATCAAATAACGCCTGAGATGCTGCGCTATATGAAAAACGAAATATTTGCTGATTATGCATACCAATTTAAGGATAAAAGATGGATAGCCGTATTTGAAAGTGGTGATAATCCTGCATATAATGAACATGTAAGCAATAATAAACCTAATAACGCAAGCGTTGACGATTCATTAACCGTAATAGATAAATACAATATAAACTGGATAAACCAGAAGCTAAAGGGTACAAAGGCACCTCAAAATACAATTGCAGCTAAATGAAACTTGCGGGGAGGTTATTATGGTATTTTGCTTTTTTCTGGATAGTGCTTTTATGCGCCGGTACATTTTTCCAGTATTATGATTTTAAAAACAATTCAACTTTTTTACAGATAAAGCAAGCCGCAGTTAAAACCGGCTGGTACCTGCCAGCCTTCTACTGCCACATAATAGGCAGCAGTATAATATTAATTGCCGGTTTTTTTCAATTCTCAAAAATGGTTTATAATAACCGCGCTTTGCATAGGGTACTGGGTAAGCTTTATGTATTCGGGGTGCTGTTTTTCGCCGCGCCCGGGGCTTATATTATGACGCTGTTTGTTAATCGCGGCACTGGCGTATTTATATCCTTCTTGCTGCAAAACACGTTGTGGGTGGCATTTACCCTTGCAGCCTGGCAGCTGGTAAAGAATGGCCGGATTGATAGCCATATTAAAATGATGCGGAGAAGCTATGCCCTGGCTTTTGGCGCAGTAACCTTACGGTTCTATATCTGGCTTTTCACCGTATTAGGCAGCGGTGTAGGTTTTGAAAATAATTATCTCATTATAGCTTTTTTAAGCTGGGTGCCTAACCTTTTGGTAGCCGAATGGATAAACTACAGCCAAAAAGAACAACAATTTAACGCTGCATAAACTTTAGTTTAAATGTAAAAAGCTGATTTAAAAGGTAATGCGGGTGTGTTTTTCATTAAAAATAAACTTTTTTAAAAAACAGCTTGTGTAAAACAAAAAGGTGCGTATATTTGCCATCCCAAACGGAGTGGTAGTTCAGCTGGTTAGAATACATGCCTGTCACGCATGGGGTCGCGGGTTCGAGTCCCGTCCATTCCGCCAAAAGCATTTTAAAAATGTTCAAAAGCCTTTAAATCATATGATTTAGAGGCTTTTTTGGTTTTAAGCCCCTCCAAAGCAACCCGTATTATTCAATATTCAAGCGCGTCATTCATGACGTCTTTATAATTGAATAAAAAGACGCGTTGAAATCAATGTAATAAACTGATTAACAACCTGTTCATAGATTAAACATCTTGATTTAAAGACGCTGCATTTCGACATTTGTTTAACCCTTTAATGTTCGTTATGTTAGAAAAAAGCTTCGGGCTATTCTTCTTTCTGAAGAAGCCCAAAAATGAAAAAGGAAATGCCAGGTACATATACCTGCGTTTAACAGTTGATGGCATATCAAAAGATGTAGCCACTAAAAGGCAATGGGATAATCTGCGCTGGAATGCTTCAGCAGGCCGTGCGACCGGCTTAAAAGATGATGCAAAAGCACTTAACAGTTATTTGGATGTGATGTGCGGTAAGGTCTACCAGGCCAAAAAAATGCTAATGGATGCAGACAAGCTTTTAACTGCGGAAAACCTCAAAAATGTGCTGACAGGTCAAGGCGAAGAAAAGCGGATGATTCTCGCCGCATTCAAGCACCATAATGAACAGATGAAAGCCTTAGTTGGTCAAGAGTTCGCACCTTCTACTTTAATGCGCTATAAGACCGCACACGATCACACAGCAGCCTTTATAAAATGGAAATATCAAGTGGATGATGTTGATGTTAAAGACCTGGACTATGAATTTGTCTCACAGTTTGCATTTTGGTTAAAAAGCGTTAGAAAGTGCGGGCACAATGCGACTATGAAATACCTCGGTAACTTTAAAAAGATCGTATTGGAGTGCATTAAAAAAGGCTGGTTACTCAAAGACCCTTTCGCGGGATTTAAAACTAACAGGAGAGAGGTGATCCGGACTGCGCTTACTAAAGACGAACTGAATGATATTGCCTGCAAAGAATTTGGAACCGACAGGCTGAACCATGTACGTGATATTTTTCTTTTCAGCTGCTTTACTGGCTTGGCCTATGTAGATGTTTACCAATTAAGGCGTTCTGATATCGTTACAGGTGTGGACGGCGGCAAATGGATTGTTACCACCCGTCAGAAAACAGAATCTGCCACACGCTTACCTTTGCTACCAGCGGCCTTGAAAATAATGGCTAAGTATGACAATGACCCCAAATGCGTCAATAAGGGTTTGGTATTACCAGTACTTACCAATCAAAAAATGAATTCATATCTTAAAGAAATCGCTGACGGATGCGCGATCAATAAAAATCTCACCTTTCATATTGCTCGCCATACGTTTGCAACAACAGTAACGCTAAGTAATGGTGTGCCGATTGAAACCGTGTCTAAAATGTTGGGGCATAAAAGTCTAAAGCAAACACAGCATTACGCCAAAATTGTTGATTTGAAGATTAGCGAAGACATGGAAATGCTAAAGACTAGGCTTCAGCAAACCGAGGCAATTCAAACTTTTACTGCAAATTAAAAAAAGCAGGGTGTATATCCCTATAAAATAATTAGCAGTAAAAGATTACATTTAAGAATCATGACTGACGATAAAATAATAAGCTATAAAAACAGAAGACGGACAAATATCCGTTGATGTAAAAATTAAAAAACGATAATGTCTGCTTTGCCCAAAGGCGATTACAGGAACTTTACAATCAGCCCAGGGTTAATATTGGTCTTCATCAATAATATATGAGGAAGAAAAACTTTCATCTGGTTCAGATGTCATGGAATCCTTGACATCTGAACCCAAAGGAAATAACTACAAAATCAAATACTATTCACTTGCCATGCCTTTTTATTTGTCTATAGAATTAGATCGAAAAGAAGTACTCAATTAGAATATATGCCAATACTATATTGAAGAATATTTAGTAAAGGGGTGTGCAATAACTGAGAAAAGGTTAAAGAGCACACTGAGAAGGTTAATTCAGTAGATAAACTGAACAGTTAATAATGTAATATATAAAAATACAGATACGAATTGTGCCGTTAAAATCAAGATGAATTTAATAGTTATATTTGAATTTATTATTTAAACATGCTAATTCCTCAGTTCGATGATTTGATGAACCCTACACTCCAAGCTTTAAAAGACTTAGGAGGTGAGGCCCATATTAGGGACATTGAAAACCGGGTCGCCGAAATCTTAAATTTGACCGATGAGGAAATTTCTGATATTCATAGAGGAACAATGACCAAATTGGTCTACAGATTAGCATGGTCTAGAAATTATTTAAAAAGATTTGGACTAGTTGAAAAGACTTCCAGAGGAATTTGGTCTTTAACATCAAAAGGAGAAGGCGTAAATGTCATTGATAAAGAAGAGGTAAAAAAAACTGTTAAAAGTTCTGAAATCGATAATGATGATCATGAAATTCAAAAAGACATCGACGATTCAATTCTAATCGACAGTATCAATCCCTTAGTAGAAAATGAAGAAAATTCAATTGAAGACAGCGACTTAGAAATAATCAAACCCTTTGACCCCAAAAAGATAGATATTACAAGTAAATCGATGATTCTAGACCTGATTTTTAAAAGAATCAAACAAGGAGAAATTAATTTCTTTACCGATTTTCAGAGAAAAAATGATTTATGGGACAAGACAAAGCAAAGTAGACTTATTGAGTCAATACTTATTCGTTTCCCGTTACCTGCGTTCTATTTTGACGGAACACAAGACAATAAATGGCTTGTAGTTGATGGGCTTCAGAGGATAAGTAGTCTTAAAAACTTCGTGATTGATAAAACCCTTAAATTGGAAAAACTAGAATTCCTAAAGCAATTTAATAGCTTAGGTTTTGATGAACTCCCGCGTGATCTTCAAAGAAGGATTGAGGAATCGGAAATCAACGTTTATATTATAAATCCTGGTACTCCTGATGACGTTAAATATAATATTTTTAAGCGTATAAATACCGGGGGCTTAATGCTCGAACCTCAAGAAATAAGGCATGCAATGAACCAAGGAATACCTGCCAATTTTGTGAGAGACTTGGCAGCTATAGAAGAATTTCGTAAAGCAACTTGTTATTCCATTAAAAAAGACAGAATGCAAGACAGAGATTTTGTTACAAGATTTATATCATTTTATATCAATCCATATCAGAATTACCAACCTGATCTTGATGCTTTTATGAACAAATCTATGGCAGCATTAAAAGATCTTACAGAAGCGGAGAGACAGATAATCAAAACAAATTTCGTAAAATCCATGAGCGCAGCAGTTAAGATTTTTGGTCAGGATGCATTTCGGAAACGCTTAAATAAAAATGATTCTAGAAAACCTATAAACAAAGCGCTTTTTGAAGTATGGTCTGTTATATTATCTAAATTAGATATCTCGACAATACAAAAGCTGGTGCTAAAAAAAGAAATTTTAAAAGATGCATTTATGAGTCTCTTAAATAAGGATGCAAAGTTTACAGCGTCATTGAGTTCAGGAACGGGGGACAAAACAAGAGTACTAACTAGATTTTCAGAAATTCAGGCTTTAGTAAACAAAATTTTAGAATGATAAAAGCAATTTCTATTAGCAATTTTAAATCATTAAAGTTAGCTAAGCTGCCGATAAAAAATCTTAACCTTTTTACTGGTTTGAATGGGATGGGCAAATCATCATTTATTCAAGCCATTTTGTTGTTAAGGCAATCGTTTCAACAAGGCATGTTGGAGGATCAAGGATTGACTCTTAAAGGTAGTCTTATCGAACTCGGTACTGGCAAAGATGTATTTAATCAATATGCGGGAAAAGACGAAAATATTGAAATAAAAATCAATACAGAAGAATTTAATCTTTACTGGACCTTTGGTTATCTACCTGATGCTGATATCTTACCTATAGAAAGAAAAACAAGCTATACGGAGGTTTTAAAGACCTGTGGGATATTTAATAAGGATTTTCAGTATTTAAATGCTGAACATATAATTCCTCAAACAACATATAAGAAATCGGAATTTGAAGTTATACAAAATAAGCAAATAGGTAAATATGGTGAATACGCGGTACACTATTTGTCCGTTTATGGATTAGATAATTTAGAAAATGAGAACTTAATACATGAAAAATCAAAGTCAAAAATCTTAATCCACAATATAGATGCATGGCTAAATGAAATTAGTCCAGGGGTAAAACTGATAGTCGAAGATATTAAAGGCGTCGACCTTGTAAGATTGGGTTTTCAATATGAAACTGAAAGTGGCTACACCAACGAGTTTAAACCAATAAATGTAGGGTATGGATTAACTTATGCACTTCCTGTGATTTTAACTTTACTTACGGCAAAAAAGGGTAAGATAATAATTATTGAAAATCCGGAATCTCATCTACACCCAAAAGGGCAGGCTAAAATAGGTGAGTTGGCGGCGTTAGCTGCAGAAATGGGTGCCCAAATTTTTATAGAGACCCATAGTGATCACATTCTGAATGGCGTAAGAGTAGCTGTTAAAGAAAAGAAAATTAACCCTTTAAATGTCAATATTCAATATTTTGAAAGGGGAAATGATGCAGAAGTTCATGAATCTAAAATTTCCACAATTGAGGTGGATAGAAAAGGTGAATTAAGTCACTATCCTAAAGATTTGCTTGAAGAATGGAGTAATCAACTGCTTAAGCTCCTATAATATGCAACTAATAAGCAATGAATTATCTTTGTACCCCTTAGCTGAAACTTCTCAAACGGCGGTGGTGAGATTTGAGCAGTTTTTAAAAACCTTTAAATCAGCAAGGGATAAATATGGCTTTAATCATATTACCTTTCAAGGCAACTTTTCAGCGCTAGAAATAACAACGACACAGACATTTATTGAATGGCTTTCACATTTAACTTCCCCGACTCTGAAAAACTTAATACTAAGTCTTTGCAAGAGCCCATTTACTGACGAATTGGAACAACCTGAACTTGATTCTTACTTTGAAAGTACGTTTAAAGCGAATGTTGCTAAAGATTTAACTACCAAAGAGCCCTTTGGATTACCAATAGCGTTTATAAAATCGATGCCTGTGATTAGCTTTGATGCACATCCGATATGGAGAAATCGAAAACTCAATATAGAAAAGACAAATAATCAATCTGATGAAAACGCAACGGTCAGCGTCTATAATATCTGCTTAGATACAGATTTGTTTTCTTTTGAAATTGATCAATGGGCGGAGAATTGCATGGGATCACTAATAAAAGATGAGGAATTACTTATAAAATTTCTAGGATTTCAAAAATTCACTTCAGCGTTTGCCGAATCTTTTATGGCTCAATTTTTAGAGTGGAAGGAAAATGATATGGATACTTTTAGATATTTATTACTATTAATGAAAGACATTGAGCTACATCCATTTACCGGTGGTTTAGGCAAAACAGAAAATTTAAAATATCGAGGAAAGGAAGCCTCGAAAAGAATTACTCACGGTGACCGTTTAAGTTATTGTATTGTTAACGACACAGTAACTTTTTTGGCGTGCAAAGGTCATTATGAATTTCATTAAATTGAGGGTTCAAGTGTAAAGTGAAGAAACAACCCCTAATTTATTTAGAAGTTGAATTTATTTTATAACAATTCCATTCAACTTCCTTTTATCGCGAATCTGATTTTTTCAACTCGTTGCTCCCATTCAACCTCATTATTATAAACCTCTTTATAGGGATTTTGTATAATCATAGGCCGGTAGTCGATTTCATTCAGCCTATTTCTGTCTACTAAATATAAATAATATTCATCCTTTTTAATTCTTGCGATATCGATCTCGTTTCTGGACCAAAAAAAATAAGGCTGGCCATTAAAGGATTTGACCTCAATAAATCGGTCATTATAAATCGACCTTTCTTCGTTAAATGAAGCAATATCATATCCTTCAGCGACAGAATATTCAGCCACCCAGTCAATTAGTTTATTTCCATTTAGACGATCAAATTCAAATTTAAGAACGAACCTTTCTGCTTCTTCTCCAAATATCTGTTTCTGCTCTAAAGAGATATGAAATTCCTCAATTCCGATCTTTCGTTTTTTAATTTCAGGCAGAATGGTCTTGTCGAAAAGCTTCTTATATCTTGAATTGATAATAAATTTCTTTATTTCAATGGTGGGGTGTATTTTAATAACCTCAAAATCAATTAATAACTGTTTAAAGCAGGCATATTTTAAACCAAAAGCGCTATTTGTAATTTGGATCGAGTGATAGATAATGTCGTAAGATATATTCTTTGAAGAAAAAATGTTTTGAAAATCATCATCATCTTTTAAGATCAAGAAAAGATACTCCACGAACTTATCACACATTTGCTTTTCGCTAAATAAGAAATCGCTAAATGTCCTATCTATCGTCACTATACCGGTGTCTTCAAGGATTAGAACCTTGATATGAAATGCTAAATCTAAGCAGCCATCGAATATTGATCTTCCATTAATGTTTCGATTATAAAATAATTGTTCGAGATCCCTCCTGCTCCATATTATATCACTATCTCCTTTCAATGAATTGAACAATTCGAAGAAATATTGAGGGCTACCCAAATTTTCAAACGGTCTAAGATCTTTTAGCATAATTTGCGATAAGATCTTTTATAATATCCGTTTCGTCACTATCATTTATTCGATTAAATAAAGGAATATCATCATTGATGATCATTTCCATTCTTTCGATCTTAACCTTTAATCTGTCATTAATGATCTCATCAATTGAGTTTCTTGAGATAACATAGTAGTAATTGGTGATTTGATCATTTGCTAAACCCACACGATGAATGCGGTCTTTTGATTGAAGAAAGTTAGAGCAATTATAATCACGCTCCAGGTAAATAGCATTGTGACATCCTTTGTGTAAGGATATTGATTCTGCTACCGAAAATGGATTTGCAATAATTACCTGAAATTCAGCGTTATGGGGATCATTGAATTTACTTATAGTTATTTCTCTGTCACTTTGCTCAATTTCACCTATCAATAGTTTAGATCCTATATTATAGCTTTGTAGATAGCTTTGAAGTTCTTTGGCATTTTGGATAAAAATGGTCCAAATGATAACTTTTCCGTTCTTAGTTAATATATCGGCGTCAATTATCTTCTTTATTTCAAGGAATTTTTGCGGCGTTTCAAATTTGGTATAATTGCATATCTTATTAAAGAATTCGGAATCATCCACGTACTCATCATTAAATGTTGTAAACCTTGAATTCGGGTCATATTCACCAGTAAATTCATTATTAGCTAAAGAGTCCTTTAGCGTTCTTGCAAGTAGCGAAGGGTTTGTTGAAGCTTGCCGCAAGCGTATTAACTTTGCTCTGTTTAAAATATCCTTAACAGTTGCAGAAGAATTTTGAGTGAAAGAATTGACATAAGTTGTTTCAATAAAATCATAGATCTCCCGCTGATATGGTTCCATATCAATAAGGATTGTTTGTTCAGCTATTGGGGGAAGTTTAAGATCAGCTTTTTTAATACGTATAAAAAAGGGTGATATATTCTCTTTTAATTGTTGTACACGGTCACTGTCTGGAAGGCTATTGTACGTCATGTCCTCCAAATTTTGATAGTGTACTTTTAGAATATCCTTATACTTAAAGGGATAAATAAATTTATATAAGTTAAAAATATCCTGGTACCCATTTGGAACAGGTGTCCCAGTAAGTATTACTCGTGATGTGGCCTCTTTAGATATTTCCACTACGCTTTTCCCCCAAACGCCTTCAGGGTTCTTTATTCTATGCGCCTCATCGACTACAATCATTGTC
>Ga0206981_10229_pt1 | contig 16276 bp, 14 predicted proteins | sample Alteio_BWMinCont_17_FD_153312 | JGI IMG/M metagenome (GOLD analysis project Ga0206981, IMG submission 153312) | Enriched cells from forest soil in Barre Woods Harvard Forest LTER site, Petersham, Massachusetts, United States -... | ecosystem: Environmental > Terrestrial > Soil > Temperate forest >... | reverse complement strand
GCGCGCATGGACTCGTCGGCGGCCAACGGATCGACACCGGTAATTGCCTGCATCAGCTGACTGTGAAAGCCGAGCGGAAGCGCTCGCCGCTCTACGGCGATATCGAAGAACCAGTTATGCACGAGGACATTGTTCGTCTCGATGGCCTGCTGAAGCTCAGGGCAGCGCGCGTACTCGGCAATGCGCATGTGCAGTTCGAAGTGATGGGTATGCACCACAAACTGCAGCTCCTGATCGTTGTCATCCTGAAAGCGAAGATACAGCGTGTCCAGTTGCTCGGCCATTCGCCGCAGGTCGAGACGCTCTTTCATCGTGGCTTGCACGCAACATAGCCGTGCAGACTGGGCCTCCAGGGCTTCTCGTACGATGCATCGGCCGCGCACCTCTTCGGGAGCCGGGATGCGCACCCGGGTGCCGGCCTGCGGACGGCTCTCCACAAGCATGTCGCTCTCCAACCGCTTCACAGCTTCGGCAACAGGCACCAGGCTGACGCCAAATTCCTCCGCCATCCGGCGTCGCGACAACACTTGGCCCGGTCGCAGCTGACCGCGGAGGATGCGTTCCCGGATGAGGAGGTAAACTGTGTCCGAAAGCGAGGATTGTGACGCTCGGTCGAAGCTGAGTGTGAGAAGGGTCATTGGCTAAACCATTTGATATTATTTTATTTGATATGTCAATTAACAATAAATGGCGCCCAGGCTGAATCGCGATATCCTTCGGATATATTCAGATATTTTGCAATTTTATTGACAGGCGTGAGCTCTTGTCGTACGATACTGACATATCAATATGCGACCCGCGATTTTTCTTGCTCTGCTTCCTTTGTTGTTGGCTTCCACAGTCCCGGCAGGATCGCTGCCAGGAGGTACAAGCGCCGACATGCGCCTCGAACTGCGTACACGTATCCACCCTTTCGGAGATATCGATACCTGGACGGAAGGCAGATTTGAGCAAGAGTTTCGTCCAACCAAGACCGCCATCGTGATCACCGACATGTGGGATAAACACTGGTGCACGGGGGCGACCAAACGGGTCGGCGAGATCGCGCTCAGGATGGAGCCGCTGCTCGAGAAGGCCCGTGCTTCGGGCATTCTTATTATCCATGCTCCCTCCGACACGATGAGCTTTTACGCCGACGCGCCGGGCCGGAAGCTCGCCGAATCCGCGACCCATGTTGAACCGCCCCAGGCGCAGGCACTGCACGATCCGCCATTGCCGATCGACGACAGTAATGGCGGCTGCGATACGCCGGGAGACAAGCAACACAAGGCCTGGAGCCGGGAGACTCACCTGCTGACCATCGTGCCCGGTGACATCATTTCCGATAGCGGCACGGAGATCTACAACGTACTGAAGCAGCGCGGCATCGACACCGTCTTCTACATGGGCGTTCATGCCAACATGTGCATTCTAAATCGGACTTTCGGTATCCGGCAGTTGTCCCGGTGGGGCATCCGCTGTGTGCTCGTCCGCGACCTCACGGACGCCATGTACGAGCCATCGTCCCGGCCCTTTGTCTCGCATGCCACCGGTACGGAACTGGTGATCGAATACATCGAACAGCACTGGGCGCCGACAGTGACCAGCACCCAGGTGTTGCAAGCTTTGTCTGGAAAGGCACAGTTCGCACGGGCCCCAGGGGCGGCACACTGACCCTAGGTAGCCTTGGGCGACGTGCCTGGTCGGGCGGCGCCAAAAGGACAGTAGCGGGGGGCGACCGTAGCGCGTTCGCCCTTGAGGCGCAAATGCCAGCATCCATTGGCGGCATCGGGACGGTACTTCCCACAGTGCGCTCCCTGAGATTGAAGCAAAAGTTGCCCCTGATGCGGCCGGCCACAGGCGATCAGCCCTACCAGGGGCAACGTATCTGTACACACGGAGCGCCTAGGCCGTTGCAGGTCTCTTCCTCGGACCGTCGTAAAGAATGCCCACAATCCCGGCGAAGCCATCACTCTGAATGGTGATCTCACCCCGCGCATCGGTTGCATATCCCGTGCGCACGCTGCGGCATCGTCCAGCTCTCAAATCCACAGTTGTTTTTCTTCAGGGCCGCTGAATCGTGGAAAATTCGCAGATCGTCGTCATCTGCTGATGCCGTTCGCGGGGCCTGATCGCCGCGCACTGGTCCCAATTTCTGCTTTGGAGGGTCGCTGGCTGCACGCAAATTGCACCATTGGCATGTCATTCTTTAGGCCAGGACCCCGATGCATACCGACCTTTCTCGCATATAAATATGCACAAGAACGACTTTTTTCTTGACTTTTAATAATTCAACTGGCATATCAGTAATAGATCGACTTCAACGGATCAATTCATGCTTCTGCAGGAGATCTCGCACATGCGCTCTTCGTCTACCCCCCGCTCCTCAGTTCCCGCCTTGATGTACGGATCCATGCTCTTCCACTTCGGACAAGCCATGGCATTGCGCATCGCGCTTCCAACTCTCCTGTTGCTGCTCCTGCTCATTCCGTTCCGCGGACGTGCGCAGACCACGGCCGGAAGCATCTCCGGCACAGTGCTCGATCCGCAACAGGAGGTTGTGCCCAACGCTACGATCAGGGCGGAGAACCTGGATCAAAATTCGACCTCGCAGGCCAGGACGGATGGGAAGGGGCATTTTGTGTTCCCGGTCTTGCTACCCGGCACTTACACTGTCACCGCCGAGGCTCCCGGATTTTCCCCGGCGCGTAGAACCGGCGTTGCTCTCAATGCCAACTCGGTTCTGACGCTCGACACCTTTCAGCTGCAAGTTGGAGGAACCACGCAGACCGTCCAGGTGCAATCGCAGGGAACGGAACTCGCGGCGGACACCGCGCAGCGAAGCGACAGCATCATTGGTGAGCAGGTCCAAAATATCCAGGTCAATGGACAGTCGCCGCTGTTCTTCCTGAGCCTGGTGCCGGGGGTCTACAACCCGGCCAGCTATGTCCAGAGCACGCAGCAGTTCGGCAGTACCTATGTCAATGGCGGCCGCTCAGCGCAGATGCACGTGACAGTCAACGGAGGCACGGACGAAGACACCGGCGGTAACAGCGGTTGGATGGCGCCGGTCAGCCTGGATGCCGTGCAGGAAGCGAAAGTGATCACCAACAGTTATGAAGCGGAGTATGGCCGTTCCAGCGGCGCGCAGATCAGCATTGTCACCAAGAGCGGAAAGTCCGAGTTCCACGGAATGGGCTTCGAGTATTACCGCGACAAGAGCATGAACGCCAATACCTGGACCAACAACCGGATCGGTCTTCCCAAAGCGGATTACCATTACGTCGATTCCGGCTTCAATCTGGGGGGGCCCGTCTATATCCCGAATAAGTTTAATACTCACCGCAACAAGCTTTTCTTCTTCGTCGATGAAGAGTGGCAACACCAGCTCGTGCCGTCGGGGCAGGAGCTGGTCACGGTGCCGACGGCGCTGGAGCGCACGGGAGACTTCTCGCAGTCGGTAGACGAGAATGGGAATCCGGTCGTCATCACGGACCCCGCCACCGGGCAGCCGTTCTCCGGCAACGTCATTCCTGGCGGAATGCTGTATGCACCGACGGTAAAGCTCTTGAACTTCCTCCCGCTTCCGAATGCCGTCAGCGCGGCGCATCCCAACTACAACTACGTCTCGCAGGTCTCGACCCAGCACCCCAGGCGCGAGGACAACGTACGCGTGGACTATAACCTGAACGACAAGTGGCACTTTTACGGGAGCCTGCTCAAAGCTACCGACAACGAGTCCACGCCCTACGGAATCTGGGGCGCCACAAATATCCCGCTCTATCAATTGCAATACAGCATTCCGGGATACCACTATGTCCTCAACGCCACAACCGTGATCAGCCCGACCGCTGTCAACGAAGTCACTTTCGTTCAAGGCCACGACGCACAATACAACGGGCCGCGTCCCAATTCTGGCGATTGGAGCTCCACTTCCACTGGCATAAACCTGAACACGCTCTACCCTTCCTACGCTCCCACGAACCTGATCCCCGGCTTCACGTTTGCCGGAACCAAGATAGGCAATTCGCCTTCGTTCAACACCTTGAACTTTCCTTTTTATAACGCCAACACTAATATCGAATTCTTCGACAACTACAGCAAGACGAGCGGCCAGCATTTCCTCAAGTTCGGCGTCTACTTCGACCATAACTGGAAGGTGCAGCCTTCGGGAGCCATTTACGACGGTACCTACGACTTTGGCGATAACCCCAATAATCCGCTGAACACGGGCTTCGGATTTGCCAATGCGGCATTGGGAGTCTTCAACAGCTTCCAGCAGGCATCCACTTACGCCAATGCCTATCCACTTTACAAGCAATGGGAGTTTTACGCGCAGGATACGTGGAAGGTCAGCAAGCGCCTGACTCTTAGTTACGGCGTTCGTTTCTATGATATGTTGCCAATTCACAGCTCTGAAGGATCGCTGTCGAACTTCCTGCCGTCGACGTGGACAAGCACCCAGGCTCCGACACTTCTGGCGCCCTACCTCAGTAATGGAAAGCGCGTCGCCATCGATCCTGCGACGGGCACGACTTATCCTGCGGTGGACATCGGCGGCTATCTATCTGGCAACGGAAACCAATTGAACGGTCTCAAGGTCCTGGGAAATTCCCATATTACCGCCAGCCCCGGAATCAGGCCCGTACCGCGCATCGGCGTTGCTTATGACTTGACCGGCGCCGGCAACTACATCCTGCATGTGGGAGGAGGCATGTTCTACGACCGCGTGCAGACCGACCCTTACGACAGCCTGATCGGAAATCCGCCGACTACTGTTCAGGCAACCATCAATTACGGCTACGCTGCGGATCTCAATCCCAGCGCCAGCATATTTGTTCCGCCCTCCCTCTCCACCTTTAGCACCAGTTCCGCGCTCCCAGTGACATACAATTACAACGTCGGAGTGCAGGCTCATCTCCCCAAACAAACAGTCGGCGATCTTGCCTATGTTGGCTCGATCTCCAACCACCAACTGCAACAGGTCAACTTCAACGCCGTTCCGTTTGAAGCGGACTTCCAGCCTGCCAATCAGGATCCGACCCTACAGGTCCTGAATCCCAATGCGCTTGCCGGGTCCAATGCTCTGCTCTCGCAGTTCCTGCGGCCTTATGTCGGGTATGCACCCATCATTCAGTACCAGCTCTCCGGCAATTCGAACTACAACGCTCTGCAGGCGTCACTGCAGCGAAGATTCGCAGCCGGGCTTTTCCTTGGAGCCTCCTACACGTGGAGCAAGTGCTTGGATACCACGGACGACGCCGTGACCCAGATCCGCTTCGATCAGTACACGCATCAAGCGCTCTATGGGCCGTGCGGCACGGATGTTGCGCAAAACGTAGTTGTCAACTATGTGTATCCGATTCCCAAGGTTGCCTCGCTGCTGGGTTCCGCGAACAATCCTGTAACTCGGGCCGCCCTGAATGGTTGGCAGCTCTCGGGCGTCAGCACCTTTCAGAGCGGACCTCCGTATAGCGCCATCATGGACGTCTCCGGCGTATCCTCGTCGAATATTATCGGCACGCCGGACTGGACACCTGTGCCGCTGTGTGTAGGGAATCCAAAGGCGGGCACGAGCAGCAGTCCTTACAATCGAATCAACGCGGCTGCCTTCGCCATTCCTGCCGTCGGAAGCAATGGCTTGGGTTGTTCCCGTAACAACCTCTGGGGCCCCGGCACCGATAACTGGGATGCGTCCTTGCAGAAGTCCTTTGCATTTTCAGAGCGATTCCGGCTCGACATTCGCGGCGAGGCCTTCAATGTCTTCAACCACACGCAGTTCAGCGGCGTGAACAACACTATCAATTTCTCCGGCCTTACCAACCCGACGGTGACCAACCTCCCCAACAATTCGAGCGGCGGATTGACTAACATCGATGGCTTTGGCACGATCAGCGGAGTTAGGCCCGCGCGGGTGATGCAGTTGGTTGCCAAGATAAGTTTCTGACGGGACGGCATTTTCCGCTTATGGATCGAAACCGACGTTGCAACCGCCAGGTGGATTCTTCCTCAAGAAGAATTCATCTTGCGGCGCCCGCTGAGTCCAAAGAAATTCGTAGAGTGCCTTAACTTTCTATCCGGGAACCTGGTATCTGGTCGGAGGGTTGAAGCAATGTGGAAGTCTTCCGCACTATTAGCGGTTGTCGCCCTGCTATTGGGAGGCGTCTGCAAGGGCCAGAGTCCCCGCAGCTCTGCCCCATCGGGAGAAAGCGCAGAAAAAGCGCAGCGGGTCGCCTCGCTCGTCCAGCAAGGAATCACTTATGCCCGCTCCGCGCGATATCATTTGGCGGAGTTGGCATATCGGTCCGCTCTTGGCATCGACCCTCATTGTCTTCCGGCACAGATCAATCTCGGCCTTGCTTATTTCAAATCGAACGATTACGAGCACGCAATTCCGCCGTTAGAGCAGGCGGTGAAAGAGGGAGTGGATTCGGATCAGGTCCATACTCTAATGGCGATGTCCCTTTATTCCCTGCATCGTTACCAAGCGGCTAGCCGCCACTACGAAGTATTGTTTATCCGCCAACCCGCCAACACGATGCTTGAGTACCTGCTGGCGGAAAGCTACATGCGTTCTCATCAGACCGATCTATTGCCCGGTTTTATGCAGCAGCTGCAGGCTACCGCACCGGATTCTCCGGTGATCTATATGCTTGCTGGAGAGCAGTACGACCGGCTTGGCCAGACAGATAAAGCAATCGACGAGTTCCTCAAAGCTGAGGTAGCTGCACCCAAGATGCCTATGGTTCACTTTGCTTTGGGCTATTTCTATTGGGAACAGCATCTCACGGACAAAGCGGCGGAGCAGTTTCGGGCCGAAGCCGGCCTTAAGGATGGAGAAGTCTCCCAGGCTAAAGCCTACCTGGGAGACATCGCGCTTAGCGACGGCAAGGATGCCGCCGCGGAGCGCATGTTGCGGGAAAGCCTCGCGATCGACCCCATGGTGCGCATTGCCCAGTACGATCTGGGAGTAATCTGCGCCCAAGCGACAAAACCATCTGAAGCGATCGAGCATTTTGAATCGGCTGTCGAGCTTGATCCGCAGCGGGCGGATGCATACTACCAATTGGCGAGGGTCTACGGAAAGCTCGGCCAGCGTGATCAGCAACGCGCACTCTTAGCGCAGGTCAAGCAACTTCACGAGACTGAGCACGCCACTCTCGCAAACGCTTTCGAGGCTCACAGCGAAACCAAACAGAAGTTAATTGTCCATTAGCGGATTCCTGGGAGACGACCAAATCGGCCTTGGCGGGGAAACATTGAGCAGGGTCAGATCCAGTGTCGCTTAAAAGACTTGCAAGATTGCGCCATGTGGCTTTGCCGCCTTCGCGCTCTCCGTCCACAACCGCTCCGCGCTTCCTGTGTGAAAATTCGAGCGTGTGGCGAGAATATAGTCCCTGATATTCGCGATGATATATCAGACGGGGAGGCCCCGATTGCTCGTCAAATGTGGTCCAGTGGCAATCCAGATGATACTCCGATGGGTTGCGATAGACGTGGAAGAATGGGGGGAACCTTCGGACTGGCATTTCGCGGAAATTCCGATCGTCGTGAAACTGGCAAACACTAGCCCGCCGTCAAGATCCGGAGTCGTTCGCTGGCGCGCGGGCCTTCTCTCGCCAGGCGTCGCTATGATCATATTCGGCCAGGCGATCTAGGACCTGGTCGAGACCATAGCGGACATGCGCGCGCATGGCATTATCTGCCGCTTCTGGATCTCCGCTGCACAACGCCTCAGCCAGCTTCGAATGGAATTGTTCCGGCTGCGTGTGCCGGTGCGCCGCCGTATCGTAGAGCCAGTTGAAGATGAGCACCTGCTCCTTTTCAATTGCACGACATAAGCCAGGGCAACGCGCCATCTCAGCAATGCGCATATGAAACTGCATGTGATACGTGTGAACGGAGAAAATAAACCGCGAGTCTCCTTGCTCCAGCGCACATAGCTTATGCAACTCGTCCAAATGCAGCGCGCTCGTGCGTAACTGCCTCTTTTCTTCCGCTGTTATATGTTCCGCACACAGTCGCGCCGCCTGCGATTCAAGCGCCTCGCGGATCACGTTGCTATCGCGGATATCCTGCTCAGTGGGTATCCTGACGCGTGTTCCGATCCGTGGCCGGCTTTCAACTAATCCTTCAGTCTCCAACCGTCCCAGCGCCTCGGTAATCGGCAGAAAGCTCATATTGAGCCGGTCAGCCAGCTTTCTTCGCGAGAGTATGTCGCCGATCGAAAGATCTCCGCTGAGTATTTCGTCTCGGATTTGCTGATAGGCCCGACTTGACAGTGATTCCTCTCCAGCCTTTCGCCGGCTAGATGCTCGCATGTTCAACCTCATTCTGGCTTGGCCGATTAAGACTTGAACCGAAGCTCCAGGATGGTTCAATTCTAACCGCAATGCCACGCCGCGTTTATACGGATTTCTGGGCCTGTTTATTTTCCTCAAGTACTGATATATCATAAATACATAAGATGCCGTATCGCTGCCGAAAAAACCACTACCCATCTGCGTTGCCGGAGATGGCCTGAACTCGAAGGAGAGAAACAATGGATTTGAATGGAAAAGTGTGTTTGGTTACCGGCGGAACCAGCGGCATCGGCGCCGCCGCCGCGCTGGATTTCGTTTCGCGTGGGGCGCACGTGGCAGTGGTGAGTCGAACCTTGCACCAGGAGAGCCTGGACACTCTGCAGCGTGAGGCGGACGCGCAAGCTGTAAGTGCCATATTCATTCAGGCAGATGTAGGCCAACCCGAGGATTGCGCCCGTGCTGTCGGCGAGACACATGCCGCGCTCGGAAGGCTGGATGTTATGGTGCATGCCGCGGGCGGGGTTGCGCCGGGCGGATTCTTCAATATGTCGAACGAGTGTTGGAACAACGCCTTCGATGTTCATGTGCATGCCGTGCTTTGGTTGGCGCGCGCCTGCGTGCCGCACATGGTGGAACAGGGTGAGGGAGCAATCATCCTGATCGGTTCAGCGGCTGGAATGCGCGGGTGCCTCGGCGCCATGGCTTACGGCGTTGTGAAAGGCGCCCTGCCGCAGTTTACCCGAGCGCTGGCTCGTGAACTTGCCGGCTTTAGCATACGTGTCAATTGCGTGTCGCCGGGGGTAATTCGTACTCCTTTCCAGGATTTTCTTTCACCCGAACAAGTTGCCAATAATATTCGCAACCGTATCCCTCTGCAACGCGAGGGGCGGCCTGAAGATGTCTCGGACCTTATCCTTGCGCTGGTGCAGAATGATTTCATCACCGGGGAGAACGTCGTAATTGATGGTGGGATGACGATGCGTATCGTCTAGGCATCGGAGTGCTTCGGCAACGTCCACACCATTCCTGCAGCAACGAGTGGGATAATCCCGAAGAGTACGAAGGTTGGCGGAAAGGAGTAGCGGTCGACCATCCAGCCGGTGATGAGGCTGAAGATCATTCCTCCAAACCCCGCTCCCATACTGGCGAATCCCCACACCGAAGCTACGGCTCCTTTAGGAAAAAAATCGGCGGGAATGGCCAGCAGGTTTGCCAGCGAGCCTGTGTACCCGAAGGTGGCAATCGAAATCAGCGCGATGCTCATAACCGCACTTCGTCCACCTACGAACACTGAGCAGGACATGATGACCGAGAACGCGACGACTGCGGTTCGCCGTGCCTTGGGCGCGGAGATTCTGAGTCGAAGCAATGCGCTGAAGACGGCTCCTCCGGCGAGATTCCCAAGGGACGCGGTAAAGAAGGGAATCCACGCCATCTCACCAATTTGTCTAAGCGAGAACCCCTGGGAAACTCTAAGATATTGCGGGAACCAGAACGTGTAAAAGTACCAGACCGGGTCGCTAAAAACCTTGGAAAGGGTAAATTGCCAAAGGAACTTCGATCTCAGTAATACCCTCAGAGGAACGCGGTCGCTCTGCTGATCTTTGCTGGACGTTGCAGGCTTCCGATAAAAAAGCAGCCACGCTGCCAGCCACAAATATCCGAGCAAGCCGACGAGCAGAAACGATGTTCTCCAGCCCGCGGTCAGCGCGATCCAGGCCAGCAGCGGCGGAGCCAAAATGGCGCCGATGGCCGCCCCACTGTTGAAGATTCCCGAGGCAAGCGAGCGCTCTTCTGGAGGAAACCATTCAGCAATTAGCTTGACTCCGGCCGGGTAGTTGCCTGCCTCGCCGACACCCAGGAGAAAGCGATATGTGCCAAGGCTAAGAGCGCCGCTGGAGAGTGCATGGAGCATCTCCGCGCCTGACCACCAGGCAATTGTCAGTGCATAACCAATCTTGGTTCCGACGCGATCGAGTACCCGGCCCGAGATGCCGTTTGTGATCGTATACGCCAGCATGAAAGCGAAGATGATCCGAGAATAGTTTGTCGCCGAGATCTGAAACCGCTCCAGCAGGACTGGCGCCATGACCGAGAGCGTTTGGCGGTCCAGATAATTGATCACTGTGGCGGCGAAGGCGAAACTCAATGCCAGCCACTTGTTGCGTCTCGCTGCTTCTATCCGGTCGGAGAGTACTTTAAGCATCGTGATACGGAACTCCACGACCGTCTTGCAGGTCTTAGGTTACTGATATATCATAAATGCGTTGAGCGTCAAATGCCTCGACCTACGACATCGGACAAGTTTCACAAAATCTGCAAGGCAGCAGACATTGGAGTGCGGAGGATCTCGATGAAAGCGCTCGTTCTCACTGAGTACAAGAAACTTGATCTCGTAGACCTGGCGAAACCCCATCCCGGCGAAGAAGAACTGCTAATACGAATTCAGGCTTGCGGCATCTGCGGCAGTGATGTACACGGCTACGACGGCAGTACGGGAAGGCGGTTGCCTCCTATTGTGATGGGGCACGAGGCGGCCGGCATAATCGAATCCGTCGGCAGTGCGGTATCGAACTTCTGCCGGGGCCAACGGGTCACCTTCGATTCGACTGTATTCTGCGGCAAATGCTTTTTTTGTCATCGAGGCCAGGTCAATCTGTGCGACCGGCGGGAAGTCATCGGGGTGTCGACGCCCGGTTTCCGTCGCATGGGGGCGTTCGCAGAATATGTCACAGTGCCCGCGAGAATTGCATACGCGCTGCCGGATAACCTGCCTTTCTCTCACGCGGCGCTGATTGAAGCTGTCTCTGTTGCGGTTCATGCCGTCTCTCTTTCCGGGCTCGAACTGGACGATACAGTGGTTGTGGTTGGTGCGGGGATGATCGGTCTGCTCGCTCTACAGGCCGCGCGAACTGCAGGCGCAGGGAAAGTATATGTCATCGACCTGGACGATACCCGCCTTGAATTGGCTCGGGGTCTGGGAGCTACGGAGATCCTGAACTCTCGCGATTGTGCGGTTGGGGACGCGATCTTGGATCTGACTAACGGCCGTGGCGCAGATGCGGCTTTGGAATGCGTTGGCACTGCTGCCTCCGTCAAGATCGCGGTCGAGTCTGTGCGAAAAGGCGGCACCGTAACGCTGGTTGGCAACATCTCACCGACCATCGAGATCGGCTTGCAGTCAATCGTCACCCGCCAGATCCGTCTCCAAGGATCCTGCGCGTCCTCCGGAGAGTATCCGGCGTGTATCTCTCTCATGTCGCGCGGCGCCATCCGTGTGGATGCTTTACTCTCGGTGGTCGCTCCAATTGAAGAGGGCGCGGCGTGGTTCCGCCGGCTCTATGATCGCGAACCGGGGCTGATGAAGGTCGTTCTCCAACCATGAATCATAAAGGAAAAGGATCTATGACGGACGGGCTGTTTGACCTGACAGGAAAAGTTGCACTGGTTACAGGAACCAGCCGTGGGTTGGGTCAGTACTTTGCGCGTGCGCTCGCGCGTGCAGGCGGAGACATCGCCATAACCAGCCGCGACAAAAGTTCCCTCACGGTCTTTGGAGAGGAACTCTGCGCGCTTGGCCGCCAAAGCTTCTCTGCTGATCTCGATGTGCGCAGCTATGAAAGCATCCAGACTGCTGTTTCTAGGATTGAGGCGCATTTCGGGCACATTGATATCCTTGTGAACAATGCCGGCTGTAACATCCGCAAGCCCGCTGCAGATGTATCGTGGGACGATTGGAACACGGTCCTTGACACCAATCTTCGCGGTTCATTCTTCGTGGCGCAGGCAGTCGCTCGTGGCATGACGCAGCGCGGCTACGGCCGCATCATCAACATCGGCTCTGTCACGTCGGTCGCCGGCTATGCCGGCCTTGGGCCTTATGGTGCCAGTCGCGGCGGAATTCGCCAACTCACGATGAGCCTGGCTGACGATTGGGGAGTCCACGGAATCACGGTGAACTGTCTGGCCCCGGGCTGGTTTCAAACGAAACAGAACCAAACACTCTATAGGAACGCAGCGTGGGTAGAATACCTGAACGATCGTATTCCGTTGAAACGTCCGGGCCTGCCCGACGATCTGGATGGGGCTGTTGTCTTTCTTGCCTCGGAATCAAGCCGCTATATCACAGGGCAAACGCTGCTGGTTGACGGCGGCATCTCTACTGGCGCAACGAAGGCTACAGTCTAAGCTTGATCCAAGCTCGATTTCTGCTGGATTGCACTCTAAGGTGCCGGAATTCTCTGCGTTTCTCCCAGATTGACACTCTTCTCCACATCTGATATATCACAAATAGCGCTTAAAGCGCGAGCGTCGCCGCGACTGAAGAAACCGTGAATGGCCGCTCTTGCCTTTCCCGCTTGCAAACGTGGCTCGCCATTTCCTACCGTTGGAGCCCCTATGAATCGCAGAGATTTTCTGGCATCAGCCACGGCAGTGGCAGCCTCGTCTGTCTACCCGGGTTTTGGGCAAGCATCCGCACCAATCAACAGCTTTCCATCTTCTTTGCTAAGGAACGAACCTTACGTCGAAAGTGTGCCCGTTCCGGAGTATCACTCCGCTCCGACGAGCGCGTATGAAGCATTTCAGGATATGAAGTTTGGTGTTCGCATTCATTGGGGAATCTACAGCATCTGGCATCGAGGGCCCGAGTCTTGGCCCTTTCTACAAATGTCGTTTGAAGATCGCGACCGCTATAACCAACTTTATAAGACCTGGAATCCCTCACTTTTCGATGCCTCCGCGTGGATGGACATCTTCAAGGAAAGCGGGATGAAGATGTTTGCGATCACCACCAAGCACCACGAAGGCTTCAGCCTGTTTGATACGAAGACCCGGGTCAAGAGCCGCGCGAACTGGATGGCTTCCGGTGGCCCACGTATCGAGCCCTGCGATCTCGCTTACTCTGTTATGGAGACTCCTTTCCGGAGGGACATCATAGGGGAGCTTTGCGATGCTGCGCACAAGCGGGACATGAAGATCGACTTCTACTTCTCACATCCGGACTGGTATGACGCAGACTTTCGCCCCTATGTGACGCACCCGCTGCAGATTCCTTCGTCAGCGGAATGGATGATTCCGCGAGATCAGGAAATGACAAAAAAGAGATTGGGCAACCATGCAGTGATCGTTTCCGACCCGACCGATGCCGAGGTCAAGCGCATGATGGAACGGCACCGCGCGCAGCTCGTTGAACTGCTTAGTAATTACGGGAAGATCGATATGGTCTGCCTCGACATGTGGCTGGGACCGCGCGTTTGGCCCGAGCTTCGCAAGACCATACTGAAGTTGCGCGAGTTGCAGCCGGATGTCATGCTGCGTGATAGGGGCATCGGCAACTATGGGGATTACTATACCCCGGAACGAGTGATCCCCGGATCTCAGGAGTCGACGACCAAGCCGTGGTTCTGTATCTATCCGTTGGGGACGGATTTTTCTTATGACCCCGATGCCTCCAAATACAAAGGGACCGAATGGATCGTCCACAATCTGGCCGATTCTTGCGCGAAGGGCGGCGGCCTCATGATCGGCGTCGGACCCAGTCTGCAAGGCGAATTCCATCCAGAGGCAATTCGTCAGATGAAGAGCACCGGAGATTGGTTGAAAGTCAATGGCGAGGCGATCTATGCAACGCGTCCGAGAGAGGTCACTCGCTGGTCGCAGGGAGACACTGTGCGTTACACTCGCTCCAAAGACAAGCGTTTCGTCTATGCGATTCTCACTCAGTGGCCTGGAGCACAGGTGACGCTGGAATCAGTCATGCCTAAACCTGACAGCAAAGTAACGCTCCTGGGATCAAATGCTTCGCTGACTTGGAAATTTGACTCAGCGAAAGGAACGATCCTCTCGATTCCTGAAGCCTTGCAACAGAGCAATAACAGGCCCTGCGACTACGCGTGGAGCCTCAAGATTGAAGCGAGCGGCGGCTAACCGGAATTGGAGTCTGAGCGTTCGTCGTCAGAATATTCCAGGTGGCCTCGACTTACAAAAGGCCACCTAACTGACGGATATCTGGAAACATGCGCTCTGACTCCGCCTTTGATTACGTCCCCATTGTCACTTCCCGCGTAACACAAAATCGATCTCGTAGTGATATATCATTAGAGAGGGACCCCCGCGTGTCCGATCGCGAGCAGGCCTTCTAATTCGAGCCCTCACCGCTAGCCGAACGCTGCCGACCAATGCCATCTGCTAATTTGTCGATGACCAAGCAGTTCTCACTGGGAGCAGACCGTTCACTCGAATCTCGGACAGAGTTCTTCAATCTTTTCAACAGGCCAACATTTGGATCCCCGTCGACTAACATCGACCAATCTTTGGGAGCGACGGTGGGATCGACGTTGAACGCGTCGCGCGAAGTGGATTTGCTCGGAAGGCCCGCTTCTAACCGACTACGGTAGAGAGTGCCGCTGAGCATGGGGATTTGGCTTGCACATCGGCAACTTTCGACGGTAGCGCCACTGTCATGTTTTCTCAATGTGAAGGTCGTATATTCAACCAGATTGCATTACAACGCATCGGAGGAGTGACTCATAGCCATGCAAGTTTCCATTAGTGATCAGGTGGCCGTAATTGTGGGTGGGTCCAGTGGAATAGGCCGTGCAGCGGCAATGATTTTTGCGCGTGAAGGAGCGAGAGTAGTGGCGGCTGCCCGCCGCGAGGATCGATTGCACGCTTTGAGAGAGGAGTTGGCGAAAGAGAACTTGGATATCAGCGTGCACTGTGCAAACGCATGCAGCGCAACACAGATGGAGCAGCTTGTCCAGTCAACTCTCGAGAGATTTGGGAATATCGATATTCTCCTGTACGCGACCGGCACCAATACGCCTGCTCGGTCAATGGAGCGTCTCGAGCCGGACGTATGGAACTCTATAATAGAGACCAATCTGAACGGAGCCTTTTACGTCACTCATGCGGTTCTGCCATCCATGCGCGCTGCGCGTTGCGGCTATCTGATCTATCTCTCATCGATTGCCGCAATGATGCCGGACTTATCCGGTGCGGCGTATCAAGCGTCGAAGCGTGGCATTTTCGGTCTCTCTCATGCAATTCGTCTAGAGGAGCAACAGAATGGCATCCGATCTTCGGTGATCTGCCCCGGACTCGTGAATACAGAACTACTAGAACAACGACCAGTCAAGGTGGACCCTGAAGTGCTCGCAAAGGCTTTGCGCCCTGAAGATGTTGCAGAACTGATTGTGCTTCTCGCCAAAATGCCGCCTCGAATGGTTGTGCCTGAGATTCATTTGCTACCATCGCTTCAATAAGTCCGATTCTTAGAAGTAGCCGCAGGTCGAAAGTCTACTTGTCGCGGCGATTAGTTCCTTGAATACGGTTTACCTCGAACTGGCCACAGAAATGACCGAAACGCAAAAACTGAACAGCCGGCACGCTGCATTTGGTTGTGAGTCATTGCGTTTTGTGCAGATTAGCAAAGTGAACACAGCGAAAACCGCGTAAAACCGTTTTAAGCGAGACCCATCTGTCCGTACACCTGGGCGGGACGCTCGAACGACCCAACGTCGTTTGCACCTGCTCGTGGCTACCCTCCAGCACACGTGTGCCGGCACGGCGAGCAAATTTGGAACGAGTTGGAGCAGTTTGGAAAGCTGAAATGCCATACGCCACGATGAGATCGTCTCGAATTCGTGGTGGAGGAGAAAGCAGTAGCGGAGATCAGTCCTGCCGTTCCTCGGTTGAGTAGCCGATCCTTTCCATCTCCTCTTCCTCTTCGGTTTTCATCTCGGAATCGAGGCCGGTCGTATCAGCGAAGCTGATTGTTCCCAGAGAATCGTTCATAATCTCTTCGGAATCTTCATCATAGAAAAGTACGTCAGGCTGTGCTGGTTTCGGTTCCTGGATCATGTGAGTCTCCTTTCGGGAATTAGGACGCCGGAGGGCATCGCCCCCTGGAATTGGGAAAATTATAAGCCGAACCTTACAGAAACAAAACACCATGAATATTTACCAAATTGCAGGAAGGCAATGTGGGTCGG
>Ga0206981_10228_pt1 | contig 16304 bp, 17 predicted proteins | sample Alteio_BWMinCont_17_FD_153312 | JGI IMG/M metagenome (GOLD analysis project Ga0206981, IMG submission 153312) | Enriched cells from forest soil in Barre Woods Harvard Forest LTER site, Petersham, Massachusetts, United States -... | ecosystem: Environmental > Terrestrial > Soil > Temperate forest >... | reverse complement strand
TGATCGCGAAGACCAGCTATGCAAGATTCAAGTGTCAATGAGCGCTTTAGCCTAGAAATGTAGTTACTGAAAACCCGGACTTTTCAAGCACGCACCCCGCTATCAGTAGTTGAGGTCGTAGAGCTTGTCCAGTTGCTTTTGTTGTATTGAACTCGGCGTCCAGCGGATAGCAGCGTCACGCCCCCATCGTGCCAACGGGTTCTGCCAATGAGATATTTGCCCGAAGCTCCAGGCGGTCTTCACGATCAATTTGGCTTTCGGCATTCGGATGCGTTCATAGTTTTCAAGTGCGTCAATTAATGAGCTTGCTTGCCTGAATTGCTCGGCCAGGACATACGCGTCCTCCACTGCTTGTGCACCGCCCTGGCCCAGATTCGGAGTCATTGCATGCGCGGCATCGCCCAACAATACGACATTGCGTTTGGACCAGCCTGAAATCGGCGGGAAATCAAAGAGGTCGGTGCGCACCGTCTCTTCGACTCTGGCGGCAGCGAGAATCTCAGGGATTGGGTTTGGAAACCTTTCATAAGAGTCAAGCAAGCGTTCCATTCTCAAATCGAGCGAATCCTCTACACCCGGCGGGGATAACTGGGGAGCGAACCAGTAGACCTGCCGTGGCCCGACAGCGGAAAAGCCAAAACGATTTCTTCCGCCCCAAATCTCGCGGCAAGTGGAGGCGAGGACCTCGGGAAGGGCGATTTCTGAAATGCCGCGGAAGCACGTTTGACCACTGTAGCGAAGGGTCACCTGAGGAAACAGTTGTTCCCGAACGCGCGAGTGTATGCCATCAGCGCCAACAAGGAGATCGGCGGCCTCTTCCGACCCGTCCTTGAAGTGTGCACGGACCTGAGTGGAGTCCTGGGTGAAATGAGTGAACTGACTCCCAAGATGCAATACGCCGGGTTGAAGCACATTCGCCAGTATCTCGACCAGTTCGGCGCGGTGAATTGAAACGACGCTGTACCCGTACCTAGCCGTCAGTTCATTCAGTTTCAGGGTTGAGAGAAGTGTTCCCGAGGCGGTTCGCAGTTCAATGAACTGCAGAGGCCAACCTCTCTCGGAGACGTGCTCCGCCAAGCCGAGTCTCCCGAGCACTTGCATTGCATTGATTGGAACCCAAATGCCTTTGCCGATTGGACGCAGTTCCGGGGTGGCCTCATGAACGGATACATCCCAATCCTTCCTGCAGAAGGCGATGGCTGTCGTGAGGCCGCCAATTCCACCACCGATGACGATAACTCGCGGCATTCTCCTCTCTTCTCTTCTGACATGATCCCTACCTTCATGCTAAATGCGCCTTCAAAAACGAGACTTCTGGAAACTTCGGCTGGATTCCAGCTCTCACCCACGAACTTTCCCAAAATCGGACTTTCACGGCAGTTCGTTTGCACTAGATCAGAAATGCCGAACGGCCTGTCCACAGTCGCACGCGTATTTTCGCTGCAAAAGGTTCAGCTCGCCTTGGTCTGGATAGTTCTAGACGGTGCTCTTGCCTCAACTGGGCAATCCGAGGCCTTCAATTCTTTGTAGGTGTTTCCAAAGACCAATGACTCGCACGTGCCGTAACGTCGAGGTTGGCCTTTTTCTTCAGTTGAACCTTGATGATGTGAAGCCCCGGTTCATTCGAGCTAGGACGGAAGTTCAGCGTATAGCCACCGGAAATGTCGCTCGTCAAAATCGACAATGCACTTTCTAGATCGCTACTGTCCGCGAACCGCAGGTTTTCTCCCCCGGAGAGTGCGGCGACCGCAGCAGCGGTGTCCTCGCGCGCTGCCTCGCTGGCAATATCAAGAGGTTCCGAAGAGCCGGACTTCCCCGCCAATAAACCATGATCTGGAGACAAGCGAAAATGCATGTCGCCTTGGAGTGGTCTAACACCCTGCTCTTCCTTCCGTGTCTTTTGGGGCGAGAACGTGACACTGTAGACGGTGATATTACTTTCACCAAGACGACGGACCAATTCCTCCGGAGTGGCTTCGCTCCCATTGTCTTGCCGCTGGCTAAGCAAGATGATGATGCGACGATGGCTTGCCGCCTGCTGTTCGAGCAGGTTGATGCCGCAGATCATCGCGTCTATAAGTGCTGCGCCTTGGTCGCCGCTTTGCGGATATCTAAAGGCACCAGTCAGGCCATCGACCATGGGGGGGAAGTTCCAGATTTCTTCGAGTCGGCTGTCGAAGGTCACCAGTGCAACTCGATGGCGAGGAGCACCCATCATGTTTTCGATCACGGCGCCGAGCTTGCGGTAGTCCTTGAAGTGACGAGGGGCTGTGCCACCCGTCTGTATCAGGACTACTACGGCGAGTGACTGAGGCTCCGCCACCTCCACAGATATCTTCTGCTCGATCCCGTTATCGGTGAGGCGAAAATCGCTCGCGCCTAGACCTCTCCCGAGCTTCCCTGATTCGGAGAGAACCAACGCCGGAACCATTACCAGCGTTGAGGTAGACCTGATCGTGGGGGCAGGAGATGCTTGACGAGGAGGGGGGCTCTGTCCCAAGACAGTCCTTGTCACCAGCATCATTATCGTGAGGCGCAAAACTTGCTTCACAATTCTCCTCGGATCACCACGTCGCAATCAAACGGTGGCAAGGATTTGAGTTTCTCTATCATTCTACGATCCAGGGATCAGTCGCGATGCCTCGTACTTCTGGCCACTTGCTCCAACCGGCAACTTACCGCAAAGCTTTACGGGCACTACCATAGGCTATGCAAAAGCTGACCTCGCCACATCGGCGACCGTTGCTAACGCAGCTACTGCCCTTTGGGTATGACGGGATACCATGTAAATGAATGGAAATCCGTTTCCTTTCCTAGTCTCAATCGACCGCCGTCATAATGCGGATCGGTCCCGGGCTCGATCGTTAGCGTTCGTCTATCCTTTTTCAGAATTGACGGATGTGCAGTCCAGACACCGTTTCTCAGAACGTACAAAGCGTAGCCTGTCTCGGGAATCGCAAGTTGCGCTTCTTTTGTGATTGGTTCAAGCGCAATCAGTTCTACGTCAATGTGCGGTACACCTTGTCCGGAGCCTGAGATGCTGCCGATGCCCCCGTGCGCGTCTCCCCGCAATTTGAGGGCAGCGATTTCGTCAGAAATTCCGCGTCCTTCATCCGCAGAAGCAACTATCGGCTTCTCGCCAGCGGTGACACGTATCAGATCGTAACTAACGTCTGGAACAGGCTTCTTCGGCAGGAAAGGTGAAACGATCCAGTACAAGAAGATGGCCGTGCTGCACGATACTACGCTTATCCGTATCCACATCTTTACGGGTTGAGTCCGCGGCTGAATGAAACGGGGAAAGAGAAATATTCCGTACAGCAAACCAAGGATGATTGCTGAATCAGGACCGATTTCCGCGAGAGCGAAATACCAACCGGCACCCATCACGGCGAGGCCAGCCGCCGCGGCTGCGATTGCTCCTCCTAAGAGACGATTAAGCCATCGGGGAGTCGAGGCGACGCCCAGCACTAAACTCAGTCCAAAGAGTCCGAGACCAAAATACAGACAGAGGTATGCAAACCAAGGTGCGAATTCGATGTAGTTGGCAAACTCCGCCCAGGAGGGCCAATGAACACGTCCCCACCAACCGGGACCCGGTCTGTCGCTGTACGGCAAGTAGCCGAAGGAACTCGAAAGCAAGAGAACAAGACTTGTTCCAACACCTACAATGCCACTAAACAGCAGGACCGTTCCGGCGAAGCTCCGTCCTAAAGATTTCAGCAGTTGCGTTCTCATCGGAATCTTTCAGTCTAGCCGAAGCACTCTGAAGTTCCCGGTAAACGGACTCACGGTAAGTTCAGGCCGTTTAGACGAAGTTGCTCAAAACTCGGACTTGCCGGGAGCTGCTCTCCTGAGCCAAGACTCCGTGGCTAAGAGCGAATGAGGCGGTGGTGGTGGAAGAGATATCCTGACAGCAATCGCGAAAGGATGGACCGTGCGATCAGAGACGATCAACTCAGTAAATCTCACTGACATCGAGTGGGATGAAGGTTACTTCAAGTTCTGCAATTTCGAGGGTTTCTCGATTGAGGGTGGACAGGTGTCATCAGATTTCGTCGGCTGTTCATTCAAGGACATCGACTGTTATTGGGGTCTGTTCTCCGGGTGCAACTTCATCAGCTGCAACTTCGCGGACTGTGCGTTCGCGGGTGCTAGCTTTCCTGACACTCGATTCGTCGATTGCAAGCTCGTGAATTCCAAATTCACTCAAGACAATCTCGGCGGTGATTGCGACTTCTCCAAGACCATCGCATACGGCTGCTCAGTCGAGAGCAGTCTGGGATTTGCACCTCACTTTAGCACGCCCATTCCGAGTGGCTGAGCGCGGAATCGAAGTTCACAATGCACCAAAAACCCGTCGTTCCCGAAAAACGGTGCCGGCTCAACCGGTGGATGCAACACTGGCTTGCAGTTTACTCGCGGGAGTTTCAAAGGCTAAAGTTTTCCGCGGGCGTTGATTGAGGCGCAGGGCTACTTTGTCGAGCTCGGCTTGGGAGTAGCCGGACAAGTCGGTTTTCCTGGGGAAGTACTGTCTCAGGAGCCCGTTCGTGTTTTCATTGGTGCCGCGCTGCCAAGGGCTCTGCGGATCGCAGAAGTAGACGTTCACCTTCGTGGCGACTGTGAAGGTCTTGTGACTGGCCAGCTCTAATCCGCGATCCCAGGTCAACGAGCGTCTCAGAGACGCGGGGAGTTTACGAACCTGCCGGGTCAGCGCGTTGACGACAGTCGCTGTGTCCTTATTGGGTTTGGCAAGTTTTCTTGGCCCATCTGTGGCAGTTAACTTTGGCCCACCTGTGGAAGTCTGCTGGACAGCTTAGTGGGATGAGATGCGCTGGGCTTCGGGCTGAAGCGTAGCGTAAGCCCGAAGTCCAGCGCGGGCGTCGATTAGCCCATAGGTTTGGCCTTTCCTTTCTCGACAGTTCGCCGGAAGCGGTAACTGTCGGCGCCGGTTTCGACGATGTGAGCGCGATCGGTGATCCGGTCCAGCAGCGCCTTGCAGAGGCGGGCGTTGGGGATCACTTGGGTCCACTCGGAAAAGGGCAGGTCGGTGGTCAGGATGACGGCGGCTTTTTCGGCTCGCTCGGCGATGACCTGGAACAGGAACTCCGCGCCCAACTCCGCCATCGGCACATAACCGACCTCGTCGATAGCGATCAGATCGTAGCGCTCCCAGCGAGACTCCCGGCGAATCTGTTCGAAAACTTCCACCTTGTCCCTCCTGATTAGCCAGCTACGCTTCCGTTGCCCCATCCACGAAGCCTAACCAGCACCCTCACTGGTGGGCCAAAGTTAACTGCCACTCCTGGACCAAACCAGAATGCCAAAATCAGATATTGGGCACTTTGACCAGGATGGTGAAACGCGAGTGTCGTTCCACCAGGGTTGGGATGTGACTGTTGCCGGTGCCGCTGAGCAGATCTCCCTCCCAATGACCAGGGATGGCACGATCTTCAACTTCTGCGGGCCTTTCGCTGATGGAGATGGCATCGACGATCTGACCTCGAGACTGTCCGCCAGCGCGAGCATGCACTGAGCGACGGATAAGCAGTTTGGACCGCAGGTGCTGCATCAGCTCCTTTTTCAGCACTCCTCGAGCCTGGATGAATAAGCTGCGGTAGATCGTCTCGTGGGACACACGCATGCTCTCGTTGCTGGGATACCGTCTTCTCAACCAACCGGAAATCTGTTCCGGCGACCAGTCCAGGATCAGTTTACGGGCCACGATCGTCCGCAGTTTTCCATGGGTAGCAAGAAGGCACGTCTTCGGTCGCAGAGCTGATTAGCCCGGTAGAGCGAACGACCGCCGTGGCCTACCACCTCCCGGCTCACCGTTGAGGCAGCCCGTTGCAAACCTCTCGCTATCTCCCGAATCGAAGAACCGGAAGCAATGCCTCGTGAGATGTCTTCCCGCTCGGCCAGCGTGAGCGTTCGCTGCGAACGGCGACGGACTGCCGGTGCGATCCCGCCGTGCTGCGACAACAGGAACTGAATCGAGCCAAGGTCCTTGTCAAAAGCGCGACCTATCTCATGCAATGACTCTCCCGCCTTCCAACGGCACCAGATGTCAGTCCTCTGCGCCGCGGAAAGCCCGTACCGTCTACCTTGTCTCATCGTCACCACCTTCACATCAGATGGTGTTGCATCCACCGGTTGAGACCGCCAGACTTTTCAGGAACTACTAAGAATCTTCGATAGACCGTCCTACCGGATTACCTTGAGCTCTTAGTCACCCAAACTGCCAAAAAAGCGCACTCAGACACGGTCACACCACAACGTTACTCTGCAACATAAGCGAATACCCCATTCATCCGCTGAGACTGCATGAATGGGGCACTTCGGCGCATGGATCAACGGTGGTTAGTACTTTGGGGTTGCGAGGAAGCCGTGAACCTCGCCGGCGTCAGGACCGGAGGCGACGACGCCGAAGCCTGCGATCTGACCCTCGTCGTTGATGCTGAAGGCGACGATCAGATACATGGGCGAGTTTGCGGGGATGAGGGCATTGAGATCGCTCATGTGGCCTTTGTGCCATAGAAATGCTCGTGAGTTGCCGCCCGCCGGACCGGGCGATGTGATGGAGGCGCCGACGACATTACCCCAGTTGTTCAGGCTAAGCCCGGCGCCGACGGCATCGCCGTCCAGTACGCCGAGGTCCACCATGCCGGTCTGTCTGGTCCACAGGAAGGGATGAAAGATCTGGTCGCCGGGCAGATCCGACTGCCCCGTTACCTGGCCTCGATTGTTGATTGAAAAGGCCACAGTTCCTGAGGCGAGCAAGGTGTTATTGATTGTTCCGCCGAGATTGCCGAGGTTGTGAACGGAGCCGTCGGTGTCCCATAGAACAGCATGGGGACCGCCCAATAAGGGAGCGATTATGGTGTTGACGCATGTGCCGGTTGTGCCTACGGCTTGTCCGAGATCATTGAGTCCCAGGGCCATTCCGACTGTATCGCCGGGGAGGAGAGGAAGTTGGCGGATGTGTCCTGGTCTTGGTCCCCATATGACGGGTTCAAAGTCGAGGACCTGAGGGCCGGTGCCATTGATTGACACACCGGGACGGCAATCGGGGTCGCGATGTGTGTTCTCCGCGTATCCAGACACGGCGCCAAGATTGTTGATCGCTCCAAAGCTGGCGTTGGTGCCTCCGAGAGTAGGCAGCGGCGTGAAGACACCGAACTGCCACACGTAGGGCAGACATTGGAGACCGGTGAAGTAGGCGCAGAAGTTTTCGTTGTTGGGATCTTTCGTGGAGGTTTCGGCTTGGCCCATGACCTGACCTCTGAGGTTAACGCCGCCGGCTCCACTGTTGGGACCTCCAAGTCCTGGTGCGCTGATGTCGATTGGCCTGCCCTGGTACCAGAGAATCGAGTGAGATGTGCCGTCGGGTGCGGTATCAATGCCGGCGACCAAGTCGTTATCGGCTATGCCGGCGGCCTGGCTGAAGGGATTGCCGGATGGGCCGAGGTCGGTGAGTTTGTATTGTGGCTGGGCTTGAGCGGCGAACGCGGGCGCTATCACTATCAGGATCAGCAGGGCTGTGGTTGAGGTGGTTGTGAAGAATTTGCGTTTCATTTGGTCTCCTTGTGTTTGGCAGCAACGGAAGAATTAAATGGTTTTTGTTTTCTGCACACGAGCGAGCAGGGAGTTCAGGCAGATGAGGGTGGAACCGGTGGGAGTTTCTGACCGATGCAGTTCTGGTGAGTTGACCCACTGCTCGGTGGGAGACTGATCGAGGTTGGAGATGACTCCGACCTCTTCGAGCGCGATGACCTCTGCTTCGGCGGCGCATTTGGGGCACCAAGCTCGCCGGGAGTTCCGTCCGCGCAGGATCAGGAGGGATTCGGTTTCGATGGTTATCCTGGTGTGTTTTGGCATCGCGCCCTGCCTTCCTGCTTCCGGATTGATGTGGGTAACGAACCTGTGTAACGGAGTGAAGGCAGCTTGCGGGAAAGAAGTTCGATAAGTCCTTCCAAACGATCGGAAAAGTTCGGAAAAGTTCTCGCAGTGGAGATAAGTGGCGTAAAACGAGAGGCTTGCTAAAAACGCAGACAGAGTGTCTTCCTGCTCGGCGCGTGCTAGAATTCGACCTTCCAACGTTGGGTTTTTGAGTGAGGTGTGCCTCAATGATCACGAGCCCAGGCCAGAGAGCGAAGGAACTCTACGAGTTCGGGCCGTTCCGCGTTGATCCAGAGAAGGAGACTTTGCTGCGCGAGGGCGAGCCGGTCGCGCTGACGCCGAAGACTTTTCAAATCCTACTGGTGCTGATTCGCCACAACGAAGAGGTGGTGACCAAAGACGATCTAATGAACGCCGTGTGGCCCGACACTTTTGTGGAAGAGGCGAACCTGAGCCGCAACATCTCTATGCTGCGCAAGGCGCTGGGTGAGACGGCACAGGATCACAGGTACATCGTTACGGTGCCGGGGCAGGGATACCGGCTGGTGGAGGATGTGCACCTGATTCCGGATCAGGAGGTGAACATTGTCGCCGCGACGCACTCCATAGTGCATGTCGATGTGAAGGAGAGCAGGCCGTGGCCCTGGAGATGGCTCGCAGTGGGAGTGGTCATCCTACTGGTCGTCGGCCTGGGGATGTGGTGGCGGTTCCTCGCGCATCGGCAAACGGTTCTGGGGAAAAGAGACACAGTTGTGCTTGCCGATTTTGCGAACTCCACGGGCGACCCCGTGTTTGACGAGACGCTTCGTGAGGGGCTGGCGATCGAGTTGGAGCAATCGCCTTTCCTGAGCCTTATCTCGGACCAGCGTATCCGGCACATGCTGGGACTGATGGGCCACCCTGCTGATGCGCGGATTACTCCAGAGATAGCTCGAGGAGTGTGCGAAAGAACGGGGAGCGCTGCCGTGCTGGAGGGTTCGATTGCAGCACTGGGGGCCCAATATGTGCTGCAGTTGCGAGCGAAGAGCTGCCGCACCGGCGAGGTGCTCGACCAGGAGCAGGTGCAGGTAGCGAAGAAAGAAGATGTATTGAATGCGCTTGGTCAGATTTCCAGCCGGTTCAGAGAGCGGCTGGGTGAATCGCTTACCACGGTTCAGGAACACAACACTCCTTTGGATGAGGCGACAACACCTTCGCTGGAGGCATTGGAGGCTTTTAGCATGGGCTGGAAGCTTCACATGACAAGCGGCGCTGGTTTGCCGTTCCTGCTGCGGGCGGTGGAGATTGATCCAAATTTTGCGCTGGCCCATTCGATGCTGGGGCGTGCCTATGCCGACGTGGAAGAAGGCGATCTCTCGGTGGCAAGTTCTACGAGGGCGTGGCAGTTGCGGGACCATGCGAGCGATCGAGAGAAGTTCGTTATCGATGCTAACTATGCGATTCTTGCGACGGGAAATCTGGAAGGGGCGCGACAGACGCTGGAGGCCTGGTCGCAGATGTATCCGCGCGACGCGGCGCCGCATGTGATGTTGTCGGGCTATCCGAACAAAGCCGCAGGTCGATTCGAAGAGGCGATCGCGGAAGGCCGAAAGGCGATTGAGCTTGATCCGGATTTTGCGATTGCGTATTTCAATATCGCAGTGAACAACGTCTATCTGAATCGGCTGGATGAGGCTGAGAATGTTCTTCGGCGCGCGGCTGGGCGGGGATTGGAGATCGACGAGTTTCTGATGCTGGAGTACGACATCGCCTTTCTGAGAGGCGACGGGGCGGGGATGGAGAGAGTGGCCGCGCGGGCTCGACAGAGGTCGCGAGGCGAGACGTGGATTTCGAACAAGGAGGCGTTTGCGCTGGCGTACTCGGGTCATCTGCAACGGGCAAGGGTGATGTCGCGGCGCGCGGTGGACCATGCGAGGCAGGAGGCGATGCCGGAGAGAGGAGGCGTGTGGGAGGCGGCAGCATCGGTACGGGAGGCATTGTTCGGGAACGCGGCGGAAGCGAGGACTAGAGCGCTGGCAGCGTTCGCGCTTTCAAAGGATCGCGAGGTGGAGTATTGCGCTGCGTATGCGATGGCGCTGTCGGGAGAGACGTCGCAAGCTCAGGGAATGGCGGATGACCTTGCGAGACGTTTTCCGGAGAATACGGTGCTGCGGTTCATTTATCTGCCGGTGCTTCGAGCGCAACTAGCGCTGAACCACGGTGATGCGGCTAAGGCTATTGAAGAGTTGCAGGCTGCTGCTCCTTATGAAGTGGGCGCGGCACGTGACTTCTGCGGGGCGCTGCATCCGGTGTATGTGCGGGGAGAGGCTTATCTGGCCGCGGCTAAAGGGGAGTTGGCGGCGGCAGAGTTTCAGGAGATTCTGGATCATCGTGGAGTGGTGGGGAGCGAACCGGTTGGAGCGCTGGCACGGTTGGGGTTGGGGAGGGCTTGGGCTTTGGCAGGAGAGAAGGGCAAGGCAAAGAGTGCTTATGAGGATTTCTTTTCACTTTGGAAGGGGGCTGATTCTGAGATACCGATCCTGAAGCAAGCGCGTGCTGAGTACATGAACCTTGTGGGTACATGAATTGCCCTCTTGTAATGCATGAAAAACGGGAATTTGAGTAAGTTCGTTGCGCGATGTTCATTGCGTCGGCAAGTTACCTCAAAATGCGACTTTATAGGAAACCTCCCAGAACTCAGAGCAAGATCGCCGTGGTCTCTGGGGCTGGTTCAGAACTTTAGAGGGAGCACAGGTTTCTCGGGATCGGTTGGAAACGCGCAGCCGAATCCTGAGTAGTCGGGCGGGCACTGCAGCAGCACAATCCGGGAAGATTGTCGCGCAGACCTATTAGCTCGGCTTTCACGTTCATTCTGCGCAAACAGCTCACGGTCGCTTGGATCGCCATATCCCTTTTTTGCAACGGCCAGATGAGTATGCACTCCGAAGCTGGCATGCGCTCCCTGATTGAGATTGCGAACTGCACCGAAAACTCTCATTAGGCCCATGGCGCGGATTCGCCGTTCCTCGAAGTGCACGGACCCATCATCGTCAGTGACTCTCGTGCTCTCTGCGTCTTGAGACTCGATGGTGTACTGCTGTGAAAACACGGTGACAGATGCGCCCCGGATCGGATGTCCTGCTGTATCAGTAACGAGCACGGTCCACTCGGGCGAGACGACGTCTGTCGTTGGAACGAGCAGCCACAGAAGCAATAACAATGGGCCTGTCAAGAGGATGATGCGCTTCATACATTCAGTCTATCGTTGTGCTGTCCGGGCGAAAGATGGAACCGGCAGCGGTGACAAACATCAATGATCTCCAAAAACGGGGTTCTAGGTAACTTCAACCCGGCGACTTGCCCCGAACGGCAACTTGCCGTAAAGCTGATCGTCGTTGCACTTCCCTGTGTTGCAAGGAAGGTCACCTCTGCATCTGTTAGTGGCTGAAGGATGGGACGCTCGTCACCATAGGAATCAGGATCTTCGCCCTCATGAATAATCCGAAAATGTCTATTAATGTAGGCTTGACTCGTTGCTTGCTGATATTCCCCGTTCGGAAATACCAGCCAGATCACGTTTGTACCGTCCTGCTTGCTGTAGTAGCCGACTCTCAAGATCAGCCCTAGCAGGCTGCGATGAGGTCCAGGATTATCCTCGCGGACGGTGATTACGCTGCGTGGGCTGACTGGTCTCGTTTTGTAATACTTCTTCGGATTGAGCCCTCGCTCGGCACGAGTCATGATATTCAGTCAGGTGTTTCGCAAGGTTCCCGAACGGATCGATGGACTATCCTCTACTTTAATCCCAGATGCACATCGATCTGCGCATTCTGCCAGTCGAACCGTGCCGGATAGACCTCATAGTCCACTTTGAATGCTCGCTCGCCGCCAAGCTCCTTGGCTGGCATCGCATAGATACGCTGCCACACTTTGGGCATCACATCCGCTAGCGCACCCTTGTCGGTTTGTACCGCCGCATATTTGCCCGCCGGAATCGTTACCGCCACAAAGCCATCGGGAACCTTGTCGATAGAAGTCACACGCGCCCCCAGAACGTAGGTGAATTCGCCATTCTGGTCGGTGGCATAGTTCGTGTAAACCGCGACGATATTGGTATCTGCACGATTCGGAATCCTGTCGAAGGTGCCATCCTGCATCGCACGCGCCCACAAGTTGGGAATCTCGCCGTTGCCCCCAGCTTCCTTCCAGTGATTGGTGGGGACCGAGACGCCGATCATCGCGAAGCTCTGTTGATCCTCTACCTTGGCCGAGGAAGCTGTTGCCGTTGGAGACTGCGCGTTAGCGCGCATAGAAATACCCGTCGTAAGCAAGAGGGTGAGGCCTAGGGCAAACAAAGCCGTGACGCGCCGAGTATTTAAATCCGGGTAAAATGCACGATATTTCATAAACTGCCTCTTGCGTTTTTTAATGAGGGTAGTATCGTTCGAATTTACATCCAGGCGGCAGTGAAGGATGTCACGAATCGAAGGTGATAGATGTCATCTACGCCTCTTCAGAACCGCCATCCTTCTCCGGGATGTGCGCTCATTAAGCAAATCGACCTGCCCAGAATTTCTCCTCTTTTCGCGCGCCCGAAATACGGGTTTGAGTAAACTTCGACCCGGGCTAGGCTGTCCGCTGCGAACTTGCTCAAACGTAACTTTGCAGGCACGATGCAGGATCACTTCCCGATAACCGGTGATACACCCGCAACGGTTTGATCGAAGCTTTGACCTAATTTGCCGCCCAAGACTCGCAACTTATTGTTCTTAGAGACCGGAACGAAAGCGTGCGGGAGAGACCCCGCGATCCGCCTTGAATGTTGCCGCAAAGGTCGAGTAGCTTTCGAAGCCGGACATGGATGCGACCTGCGCGAGAGTCAGTACCGAATCTTTCATCAAGCCGGTGGCGAGTTGGACGCGGTTGCGTGAGACATATTGCCAGATGGAGCACCCTAGAGCGCTCCGGAACGTGCGGCTGAGGTGGTACGGACTGGTGGTCGCTGCCGCGGCTATCGAACAGACGTCAATCTCCTGATCGAGGTGGGCGTGGATGTAGTCGAGTGTGCGTCGAATGCGTCGGTCGCCAATTCCCTCCCGATAGAGTTTTTGACTAACGATGCGGCCATCGTTGACGAGCAGGGCGGCCATGCTCACAAAGATCGACTCGCCTAATCCCTTTCCATAGGGATGACCCAGCACTGTGTCGCTGTGCAGCGCGCGTACCAGCCTGCACAGCGTTGGAGACTGCACGCCCAACACTGGGCGAATCTCGGACTTTGCCGCCACCGTCGCCTCTTCCCCAGCGGCGGCCGTCAAGGCAGAAGGCGTGAAATAGAGGCAGGCAGAGTCAACCGGCCGATTCAACCATCCAGTAAAACTGGCGCCAGCTGGGATGATCGAAATATGGTCTTCGGGCAAATTCGTATCCATGCGCTTGCCGTCCAGCATCCACCCCATCCTCAGGGGAGCATGATCGAGTCGGACGACAAAGTGATGGAAGGGAGCCGATGGCGTGAAGTCGTGCATTGGGCCGAAGCAGGATCGTTCCAGAGTGCAAAGCCTCCACACACCACGCCGAGAGATTGTATGGCGAAGCCACGGTGGAACCCGGCTAAGTTCGGTCATCTCGGGCTTGCTCGGAAACGGCATACGAAGAAAATAGCAGAATCCTGAGACTTCCGGTCTGATTCGTGTAGTTGAGCAACCCACCTCTTAGTAAGCTGGCTGTGCCAAGCTGATTTTGGGCGCGGCGAGCGTGATTTCATGCTCCGACCGTATCGTTCGCCTACCTGTACTGAACGAACCTTTTTATTACGGTCGCCGGTGATAGTGCCGGCGGATTTTCAAAAGGCAGGTCCGGCCAAAAGCAGGTTCACATGATGGTTCAATATCCAAAGCGACTCAGAGGTTGGTTGGTTCTCGGGCAGGTTCCTCGCGTCAGCTTGTTGACTATCTGCATATTCGGGGGGCTGCAGGCGCGCGCCGCGTGTGTTCTTGTGCAGACGTCATTGACAATGGGACCGGATATCGAGGCGATCGTGCAGAGTAAGACGCACGAGGGCGATCTGGCGCGGTGTTATCTGCGCTACGTACATGCCCTGAAGGATCCCGACGAAATCGATTCCGTCGTGACGCCGGATGCGCGCTTTCATGACCTGGAGGCAAGGGGCTACCCGAAAGGCCCCGAAGGATTGAAGGCCTTTCGGCGGTGGTTGAATGCAAAGCTACCGGACGAAAAAGGCCTGATAACCGCCATGCGCTTCGTGGGCGATGACATCATTGAAGTGGACATCGAGGCGAGCGGCACAGACCCGAAGACGGGTCAAAGCTCTACAGCCACGATCCATGCGCGGGACCGCTTCGTTGGAGACCGCGTTGCCGAGCGTTGGGATAAGTCTGAATGGCATACAACTCCGCCGAAGAATAGCAACTCGAAAGAGTAATTTTTCTTCCCCACGTAGTTGCCAAACGCCCAGGTTGAAATATTAGCCATCCCTGGATCGTAAACAATCCAGCGATGGCGCAAATTGGAGTTCGAGTGATGAGCGGATCAATCAAAACCTACATTGCGGTCTTTTTGCTTTCGCTATTTCCAGCTGCAGCTGAAAGCCAACAGGCGGCGCCAGACCTGGTTCTGCTCGACGGAAAGATCTTTACCAGCGATGCTGGGCATCCTTATGTGCAAGCTCTCGCGATTCGTGGGGAGCGCATCACAGCGACCGGCGACTCGGCAACAATCAGGGCCCTGGCTGGGCCGCACACGAAACAGATCGATCTCGGCGGACGAACAGTGATCTCCGGCATCAACGACGCACACGTTCACCTCAGCATCTCTCCTCCCAATCGCGTGGACCTCGAGTTCAAGAGCCTGGATCCGGATTGGACTGAAGTGAAAGCTGCGGTTGCCGCCGCCGTGCTGAAGGCGCCGAAGGGGACATTCATTTATGGTCAGATAGCTTGGAAGATATTCCGCGATCTTGCAGTGAATCGGGACACCCTCGACCAGTTAGCCCCCAACAACCCGATCATTCTGTATCCCTTTACTGGCCACGCCTGGATCGTGAACAGTGCAGCACTCGTGCGACTTGGAATTCGAGAGGACCAGCCCGATCCGCTTGGTGGACGCTACGAAAGGTCACCTGACGGCAGGCTCACCGGCGTTATTCGCGAGTATGCGTTGGAAACAGTCTGGCGCAACCTTTCGAACCAGACCAGTGAGGCGGACGCTCTCAAGGAGTTGCGCGAGACCTTTTCCGCGGCCGTCAAGTGGGGCATCACGACGATCCAGGACATGGAGAATGACATGCCGCCCGATCGGTGTATCGCGCTCCTTGAGAAAATGCCTGTTCCAATTCGTGTTCGCGTAATACGAATGCCGGGAACAACTCCTGCCGGCCGCGATATACAGGAAGGCCGGCCAGTTCCACGGAGTTCGAATCCGCTCATTACGGTCAGTGGCACCAAGTGGGTGCTCGACGGTACTCCCCTCGAGGGAACATTCGCGCCGCGCAACGATCCGGGAACCCTGGAGTACTTCCAGCTACACGAACAGTTGACATTTCCACAAACGGAACTCGCCGCCATGTTACAGGAAACGCTGCGCGATCATGATCAATTGCTGCTTCATGTGTCCGGATCTCCGGCCGCCGCGGCGATGCTGAGCGCGATGCAGTCCGCGGGCGGAGCGCAAGTGTGGGCTTCGCAGCGAGTCCGGTTCGAGCACGGCGACGGCCTGACACCGGATTTGATTCCTCGGGTGAAGGAGATGGGAATCATCGTGGTGAGGAATCCGAGTCATGGCGCCGGTCCTGATCTTCACGGCGTTTTTGAAAGGATAAAAGCACAGCCACTGCGATCCTTGCTGGCCGCAGGCATTCCCGTGGCTTTCGGTTCGGACGGGCTGCCAAATCCCTATCTGAATATCATGTTTGCCTCCCTCGATCCGAATCGGCCATCGGAAGCCATCACGCGGGAACAAGCGGTGATCGCCTACACCCTGACATCTGCGTACGCCGAGTTTGCGGAAAAAGACAAAGGCAGTCTGGAGCCAAGCAAGCTCGCTGACCTGGCTGTTCTTTCGCAGGACATTTTCACGGTCGATGCTTCGGATCTACCAAAGACGGAATCGGTGCTGACGATGGTGGGCGGAAAGATTGTGTATGACGGAAAAGTACTCCCACTCCAATAGTTGAAGGATTGTCGGTTCTTCGCGTTCCGGGCGAGTCGTGGCCCACCCGTCAGTAACGGAAAGATAACGTCAGGGTAGGCGTTTGTCAGGGTAGGCGTTGAGAACGAAGCCGCAGGCGCCGCGGCCGCTGCGGTATTGGCCTCCGAGTAGTTTTTGGCCCGGGATAAGGTGTGTGTCACAGGGAGGTGTCTGTGACCCACTTACGCCAACGGATGCTGGAGGAACTCCAGCGCCGC
>Ga0206981_10227_pt1 | contig 16389 bp, 14 predicted proteins | sample Alteio_BWMinCont_17_FD_153312 | JGI IMG/M metagenome (GOLD analysis project Ga0206981, IMG submission 153312) | Enriched cells from forest soil in Barre Woods Harvard Forest LTER site, Petersham, Massachusetts, United States -... | ecosystem: Environmental > Terrestrial > Soil > Temperate forest >... | reverse complement strand
CTGCACGGCGCCGTCCGTCGATGGACAGGTCTCCAGCGCCCAGAAGGGCAATGGGGATGAGTCCGAGAAGCATGCAGAAATCTGCGCGAGCCTCATGCATGGCCGCCCAAAAACCCTGATGGACGAGCATTGGCACCTTGGTGGTCGCGATTGCGATCAGGATAACGATGAGCAGGGGCACGACGGCGAGTGTGGTGTAGAAACCGCCAATCAACATGGCGCCGCACACGCTTCCATACAGCCCACAAATGGACCGGTGAACTGTGGAGCGGGAATGCCAATCTTTGCAAAGCGTCCCGGGCCGAGGGCGGCAGGAAAGAGCAACTTCTGAATGTCCTCCGTGAGGAAGACCCGGCCGACGAAGATTCGCCACAGGAGCAATCCCCATGCGGGTCCTTCGCGGTGAAAGTGATGGATTTGGCATGTTGGCTCCCAACTAGACGTAATCGAACAAGGTCATGAAGCCGAAGTCCATATGAAGCTGCTGGTGGCAGTGGAACAGGGTAAGGCCGGGATTATCTGCCACAAAGTCGATTTCCGCTTCCTGGTATCCGCCTACCATCACCACATCTTTCATCACTCCTGAGGTCGGCTGGCCAGCGATCCGCGCCAGTTCGAAGTTATGCCGATGCAGATGAATCGGATGGATATCATCACTCGCATTGCGCATTCGAATTCGATAGCGTTTTCCCTGGCGCAGATGGAAGGAAGGCGTCGCCATCATCTGGTCTGTCGGATAAGCCACCCCATTGATCGTCCAACGATTGAAGCCTTCAAGCGCGGCGTTCTGTTTCTCGAAGGTCATGTCGAATACGTCGTCCGGCTGCACGGATCCCTGGCCCGGATGGCCGAAGCGGGCGTAATTCCACTTGAAGGGCCTCGGTGGGAGCCACTGCGGTTTGCCTTTGTATCCGGCGTACTCGACCACGATACCGTGATGCCGGTCGTCATCGGCAAGATCACCCATGACCCACACGCCTGGACGATTCATTTCTACGACTGCCGATATGCGTTCCGCTGTTCCGAGCCAGAGACCGGGCACTCGAACCGGTTTCGGTAGTGGATTGCCATCCATCGCAACCACGCTGAAACTGTGCCCCGGAAGGGCGAGGCTGCGAATCTCACCGGCGCTGCCATTCAGAACGTGGAAGAGCACATGCTCGCCTTCTTTCACGCGCACCGGCTCACCATGTCCCAACATTCGACCGTTGATGGTGAACGAGTCGTATCCGACCTCATAGCCGTGCGGCATATCTTGGGCGAGCGAAGCCTTCATCTTGCTCTCCCCTGCATCCCTCAGGGCGGTTACAGTCTGTGCTGGCAAAAGGAAGTCCATGGCCATGTCTCCACCACGGCTCAAGGTAGGCTGGAATTCTTTCAGCGTAAGGAACACCTCACGGTCGTAATCTCCGGCGTGTCGTTTGGGCTCGACGAAAACAGGGCCCACGAGCCCGCTGTATTGGCCAGCCGCGAGATTCGCTCCAGCGCGAACATGCGTGTGGTAGAAGCGAAAACCCGAAGGTTTGGGTAAAAAGGATATTCTCCGGCTGCCATGTGGCGGAATAAAAGGTGTGCCCTCTTCGGCAGCTCCATCGACGTCGGCCGAAACCAATTGACCGTGCCAGTGGAGCTGCTCGGGCGTATCCGTATCGTTGCGAATATCAACCGCGACTCGCTCTCCCTCTTTCAAACGGATCAATGGACCGGGAAACTGTCCGTTGTAGGTCGTGACAGAAATGATCCGATTCGGCGCCAGCTCAATGGGTTTCGTGGCGATACTGAGGGTGTAGTCCGCCGAACCCTCATTCTGGGAAGCAGGATCGTTGTCGCGAGTCTTTGTGGGCTGACTTAGAAGGCCAGATGGCGCGAGCACAGTAGCAGCACCTGCAGCAGCCCCAGCGGCCCTCAGGAACTTCCGGCGAGAAAGGTGAGACCCGGACATGGTCCTCCAGCCTGCCGCGGACACTGCCGGCAGCTCGGCACCCCAACTATATATCGAATCTCGATGAGCTTTTTGAGCTCCCCAACTTGTGATTCGCGACAAGCATAAGCGTGCTCGTCGTGGGTAGGCTCTGTTGGTTACGCATTGCCCTGGTTCGCGGTACCTGCGCGGGTGTAGGTCAGAATGGAATGCGATTTTAGAGGCAAGTGATGAGGGCGGTGATCCTACCGAACGGGTCTGCGAGGGATTCTAATTTTGCGATGGCAATACTGCCGCCACACTGGCGACCTGTTCTTATAGGGTACCTGCCTCGGCACCAATCCTAGACCGCCTCCTCTGCCGAAGGTTAGTTTGGACGTCCCGATCACCTGGACCTCGATGAGATCCTGTGGAGGGCTGTTACGGGTGGTTTGTCGCCAATCCGGCAGTGTCGTTAGCAAGCGAAAATGTCCGCTTTTCGTATCAAATGAAGTGTCCGGTTTGATTAATTAGCTAGTGGTAGTAGAGGCGGTGGGAAAGTGCGCATCCCGCGTTGTGTGCGGGATTTGCAAGGGAGGTGGGAAAGTCGGCCGTCTGACTTTTCCGCCTGCCGTCTTTTCCACGGCCGGGAATTTGGGTTGAAAGATCCTTGATTTCGCTCGAATGTTCACTTTCGTAGAGTCCACTTGACAGCCAGCACCCCTGAGGTATTTGATGTTGTGTTGTTGCGGTGAAGGAGTTCACCCTTAACCGCTGCCCACCCAGCCTTTTATAGACGGGCAGATGATGACTCCTAACAGGGAAATCCTGTTTGAGGAGTCATGTCCCAACGCGATCTCCCTGATTACAAACTGGAGCTTGAGTCCATGACGAATACATGGGTTCTGTCTGCTTTATGGGTTGGTCTCGCGCTGGTTGCCACGTTGCTGGCGATCTGGTTTCGCATTTCTACCGCTCTGTCGGAGATCGTTGTCGGCACAGTTGCACAACTGATCATCGGAGCCGCCTTAGGACGCGGCGGATTGTTAGGCAACACGGAATGGATCGCCTTCCTGGCGGGAACAGGGGCGATTGTACTTACGTTTCTGGCGGGAGCCGAACTTGACCCGGCGATCTTCCGTACTAAGTGGCGTGAAGCGCTGATCATCGGCCTTGCTGGCTTCTTCGGCCCTTTTCTTGGCTGCACTCTCGTCGCACATTTAATTCTCCACTGGTCCATCATGGCGAGCTGGCTCTGCGGAGTTGCACTCTCCACGACGTCCGTCGCAGTTGTCTATGCTGTCATGCTTGAACTGGGGTTCAACGCAACGGAATACGGTAAAGCGATACTCGCAGCCTGCTTTGTGAATGATTTGGGAACGGTCATCGCCCTGGGACTCATTTTTTCTCCTTTCACCTTCAAGACCCTCATCTTTGTGGTGGTCAGCGTGGCAGTATTTGCTGTCCTGCCATTTCTCACGCCGTGGTTCTTCCGTAAGTACGGCGGGAGCGTGTCAGAGCTCGAAGCGAAATATCTCTTGTTTGTTCTTTTCGCTCTTGGAGGGTTGGCGCTGTGGGCCGGAAGCGAAGCAGTTCTTCCGGCTTATCTGATCGGCATGGTGCTGGCCGGAACCGTTGGTAAGGACCACGCGCTGATCCGCCGGTTGCGAACTCTTACTATTGGGTTTCTCACGCCGTTCTACTTCATCCGCGCAGGTTCATTCGTATCTGTGCCCGCGTTACTCGCGAGTCCTGTGGTCCTGCTAGTTCTCTTCCTTGCCAAGATGGGAACAAAGCTTACTGCTGTATTGCCTGCAGTCCGCGCGCACCAGTATGAAGGTTCAGCTGGGGCCTACTACACGCTGATGATGTCAACGGGCCTGACCTTTGGGACGATTTCTGCACTCTTCGGGTTGAATCACAAGATCATCAACCAAGCCCAGTATTCGTATCTCGTCGGCACAGTAATCGCAAGTGCCGTGATTCCAACTCTGATTGCGAATATGTTCTTCCTCCCGAGACATTTGCTTCCCAGAAAGCGCCAGGAAACTCACTCTAGCCGTCCGCTGCAACAGCCCGCAGAGTCAGAAAGCATTTAGGAGGAGAAGTGACCAACCACGTGAAACAAGTCTTTGAGACCATTCTCGTTGCCTATGACGGCTCTCCTCAATCCCAACGGGCCACAGATATCGCATTTTCGATGGCGCAAGCCTTAGGGTCCAAGCTTCTGATTTTCGCGGTGATTCGTCCGCCAGAACCGGCGGCACGAACAGAGCTAAATGCAATTCTCGATGATGCTCGAGAACACTATGAGCAAAGCTTTGTCCTCTTACGTGAACGGGCAACAAAAGAAGGACTTGCACTTGAAACGCAAATCGAGGTCGGCCATCCCGCCGAGCACATCGTCCACCGTGCGGAACAAACACACGCCACATTGACCGTTATGGGAAGGCGCGGCATTTCAACATTCAAACGTTGGATGCTTGGTTCGATTTCGGAACGCGTGCTTCGATATGCGCACTGTGTCCTGTGATGGTTGTGCATTAACAGCAGTTGATCAGACGAATTACAGTTTGCGACATCTATGCCAAAGCATTGCCGGAGAGTTCGCGAGGAACTGAACAGACAATTATGAAATGAGCAATTACCAGGTGTTGGAGTCCGCCTTGAAACGCTCGAAAGGGCAGATGACTCCTCGGGACTTCATCACTTGGAGGAGCAATGTTGGAACGAAACGGAAATAACAAGCCAGCGCGTCGGGCGGGAGAGCTCAACGAAAAGCAAAAGTTTCGCCTGAGGATCACCTGTCAATATATCGACAAGCTGCTGGGCGATCTCGATCACGTGCTTCACGCGGCCACGTCGCAATCCCCTTTCCCCCGTTACATCGTAGACATGACTCCTGCACAAATTCGCGTTTTGGAGGACTATAGTCGCCGCTTCCGTTCGCAACTGCTACGAACGATCGCGTGGCAGCAGATGAAACCAGAGCCACCGAATATTCCAGCTTCACGTGCTGTTCTGACGAACCTTGCTTTCGTGGACATTGCTGTCGAGGAGCTGAAGCCTAGCTATATGCGCGGGTCCGGCGAAGTACCCGAGGACGCAGTGAACGAATTGAATGGCATCGTTCATGAGCTGCGTGCTCTGATCACAGTCATGGAGTGTTACCTCAAGCAGGAGTTCACCACGGATCTTGAGACACGACTTCAACAACTGGAGGCAACCGGCTTCGATGTTGATTTGTTGCGCCTGCTTGAAAGAATCGTAACGCGGAATGGGCTAGTTGAGTTTCGGGCGAGGATCGATGCGCTTGCGGCGCGCCTGGAAGACGACAGCTTCGAGCTTGCACTGTTTGGACGAGTTAGCAGTGGCAAATCTTCTCTCCTCAATGCTCTTCTCAACATGGATGTTCTTCCCGTGGGCATCAACCCGATTACGGCGGTGCCCACAAAACTGCGCTATGGTCCTACACTCAGAGCTGCGGTTGAATATGGAGACGGGCGCAGCGAAGGTGTTACCGTCGAACAGTTGTCCAAGCTTGTTACGGAGCAAGGCAATCCCGGAAACCTCAAGAATGTGGTGCGCGCTTTGGTCGAGGTGCCATCCCCTCGGCTAAAGGAGGGAATACTGCTGGTAGACACCCCAGGGCTGGGTTCATTGGCGAGACGCGGCGGCGCCGAGACTCTAGCTTACCTTCCTTCTTGCGATCTCGGGCTTCTGCTCATCGACGCCGGCACAACGTTGAATGAAGAGGACATTGGAACGCTGCGACTACTTTACGAGGCGGGCATTCCTGCCCTGGTCTTACTGAGTAAAGCTGACCTGCTTGCAGAAGGAGATCTGCATCGAGCGATCCACTACATCCAGGAACATGTAGAGGGCGATCTAGGCCTCAAAGTAACCGTTCACTCTGTGAGCGCATTGCGTCAATATGCAGTGCTGCTCGACGAGTTCTTCGAACGCGAACTGCTTCCACGGTTTCAAAAAGCTCGGGCGCTTCGGGAAGCCTCGGTTGCTAGAAAGATCGGTTTCCTTCGGGAGGCAATAACCTCGGCGATGGAGAGTAGCCTTCGACGCGAAAAGCAAGAACCGCTTAAGGAGCAGCAACTGGCCTCGTCGCAGCTCGAAGGCAGACTCCGTGTACTGACCGGCGAAGTGGGTGAGCAACGGACTGTCCTCGACCATGCCTTCCGCACTTTTGGGGAAAAACCCGATGCCGTCGTTGAGGCTGTTGCAGAGGAAGGAGTCAGGTGGGTGCACGCTGCGTCTGCGACGCAGATCCCTTCCTTGCGGCTCTCGGAATGGATTCATGAGGTCATCACCAGGTCTATTCAACCTCCTATTGATCGGTTTCAGGATGTGGGCCAACGCACAATCGAATCTCTGCAGAAAATTGCCAAGGAGATGGGCCGAAAGGACTCCCCCTCAAAGAAAGACTTCGAAGTGCTCTTGCGCGACTTGCCACGATTCGAGTTAGCGGCGCTTCCATGCCCATTCACCGTTACCCTATGGAAAGTTCTCGGGGCAGGTGTGCTTCGCTCGATGATTCGTACTCATCTTCGAGAGAGCATAGGCACAGATATCAAGCAGGAGCTCCACCTGTACGGCATGGCTTTGTCCAGGTGGAGCGAGCAAGTCGTTCGCAAACTGGAAGCACTGGTGAATTCGTATGCGGATGCGTATCGCGTGCAGTTACAGCGGATGACCGGCCTTCATGGTAAGAATACTGACCTGGAGCAGATCGAGGCTGATTTGGATCTGCTCCTGAACTGGAGCGGGAGCAGCGATTCAAGCTTGAAATACAACGGCATGAAGTGAGGGAGAGGTAGCCTTTGCAAAAATACTTTTTAATTGCGTTCGGAGGTTCGCTGGGCTCAATCGCGCGCTTCTGGGTTGGTTCGACGGTCGCCAGTCGGATGGGCACGAAATTCCCCTATGGCACCTTTGTCATCAACATCACAGCGTGTGTCATCATCGGCTTTTCTCTTACTCTTCTGGGCACCCGCACGGAATTGAACCCAGCTTGGCGATTTCTTATTCCAGTGGGGTTTGTCGGCGCCTACAGTACCTTTTCAACTTTCGAATGGGAGATATTTTCCAATCTTCAGACGGGCGCATTCCTGATCGGTGCGTCGTACATGGTCTTGAGTTTGATCTTTGGGCTCATCGGCGTCTGGGGCGGAACCCTGATCGCGAAGGCGATCTCATGAAGGCGACCAAAGTCAAGAGCTATGAGTCCATCCTCCAGGTGCAGGGGGACATCGGGGGCCTTTTTGTCAGCTTCATGAAGAATTTTCAAACCTGTCGGATGCAAGAAACGGCGCAAAAACAGATTCAACATCTTTGTAACTCTCACACCTGGGGCATCGCTGCTTCTCAACGAGTTGTTACCGCAGTACAGCTATTCCTGGATCTCCTGGCGAAACAACCTGCCACTCAAGCTTCTATGTGTGATATATGTGTGCTTCTTGAAGCAGAGAAAGACCGCGGCACGCGTCAGTTTCTCGGATGTCTGCAACGCAAGCTAGTGGCGCAATGGCTGCGGTCGCAGGCCCTTCTCTGTGTGATTCACGGAACACGGCTCAAACAGGGCGCCACGCCAGTGCTTGCGTCAGCGATCGATACGATCATGGAAAGGCACAGGAATCAGCTCATCGGAACTCTGAACCACATCCGTGATGAATATCACCCTAACGATCTTCAATGGGGAGTGCTAGGGCATGCCGCGGAATTCCTGGTTTCGCAACGCGGATTGCATCCATAACGAATGAGGGAAAATATGTTGTCTCCTGGAAAAGCACTTAAAGTTTCGATTTACCTAAGTGAAGGCTCGACGCACCACGGCGTTTCGACCTCTTCGAGCATTCTTGATTTTCTTTATTTCCGCGGTTGTAGTGGCGCGACTGTCCTGAAGGGGGTTGCCGGATTCGGCGCCGATCACCATATCCATTCGGCAAATTTTGTTGAGATCTCCGACAACCTGCCCCTCAAGATCGAGTTCATCGAGACGCGGAAGAAGGTCGACGAATTGCTGGGCAAGTTGGAGGAGATGGTCGGCTCCGGGTTGATTGAGGTGCAGGAAACCACCATCGCCAAGCCGGCGCAGATTTCGAAGCCTAAGAAGGCACCTGCGCCAGAGCACGTCAAAATCGAAGGCAAAGCACAGCTTATGCGCATTTATATCGGCGAGACCGATCGCTGGCGGGACCAACCCTTGCACGAAGCCCTGTTGCGGGCGATGCGTGCAAATGATTTAGCAGGAGCCACGGTTTACCGAGGCATTCTCGGCTATGGAGCACATCGCAGAGTTCACAAGGAGAGGGCGCTCAATCTCTCACACGATTGCTCGATCATGATTTCAGTCATCGATACCCAGGAGAAATTGCAAGAATTCCTGCCCCTGGTGGACGCGATGGTTCAGGAAGGACTCGTGGTTCTATCCGATGTTGACATCATTAAGTACTCGCATCGCCCGGCGGCCGCCGCCGAATAGAAAGAGCCAACTATGAAAGAGCAATTTCAAGCGCGGATGTTGCGCATTCACTTTACCGAAGCAGACAAATGGCAAGGTGAGGCGCTATACAAAGCCATCGTGGCAAAGTGCATGGAACTCGGACTCGGAGGAGCGACCGTGTTTCGTGGCGTTGAAGGCTTCGGCGCCAGCGCCCGTATTTATCATGCTCGCAGCCTGTCCATTTCAAAAAATGCGCCCGTGATGGTCACCGTGATCGACAGGGAAGAACAGATTCAAAAGCTGTTGCCCCATCTTGATCAGATGATCCAGGGAGGCTTGGTGGCCAGCTCCAAGGTGGAAGCGATTCGTTATTCCCGTTCCGACCAACCGTCCTCAAAAGCCTAGAAGCAAGCGAATTCGACGCATGGCGATCGCATTCCAATCCGTCGAGGCTCATCCGATTGAGGAATCACTGCGCGCACTGGTGGGAATAGAAGCGGCGAGAAGTGGAAGCAACAAGGGTCTGCACGAAAAGCTCCTCGCTCTTGAGGAAAAGCTAGCCACTGGGCAATTGCACCTTGCCGTCCTGGGCCAAATGAAGCGTGGCAAGAGCTCCTTTATTAATGCTCTGCTTGGAGCCGATGTGTTGCCGACCGGAGTCCTGCCCGTGACAGCCATCATCACAGAAATCAGGTATGGTTCCGAGCCGCAGGCAACGGTCATGTACACAACAGGTGCCCTGAGGGAAAGCGTTGCTATCGGCACTCTGGCGGATTACATCACCGAGGCGGGTAACCCCGGGAACACCAAACAGGTCGCGTCGGTAGAGATATCCTATCCTTCGGCTTTCCTGAAAAGCGGCATCGTGCTTATTGATACTCCGGGCATCGGCTCAACTCATGCCCACAATACCGAGACGACCGAGAGCTACTTGGAGTATGTGGACGCCGGCATTGTCGTTCTTTCCGTGGATCCGCCTATCACCGAGGTAGAGTCACAGTTCCTTCGCCGGATCAAAGGTGAAATTCCCAAGCTGTTTTTCATTGTTAACAAGACCGATATTGGTACTCCTGACGAACTCAGTAAGATCACCGAGTTTCTCAAAAATGAGCTGAACCGTTTGCAGATCGAGTCGTCGGAGATATTCCCCCTATCAGCACGGCAAGCACTGCAGGACAAGCACAGCTGTATCGCTAACAACAGAACGTCGAGTGGTCTCGAAGCCTTTGAGGACCATCTCCGGACCTTTCTCATCAAGGAAAAGCGACAAGTACTGGTTCGTTCCGTAGCTCTTGATGCGTTGCAGATAGCGCGCACCCTCAGGTTTGCAGCATCGATTGGAATGCGTGCTGGAGAGTTAAGCCCCGAGGACTTGGAGAGCAAACGGACGGCACTTGACCGGTTACTGAAAGAAACGCAGATCGAGATGGGAGAGTTGAAGGTGCTGCTGCGTCAGCGCTCTGGTGACATTCTCGCGCGGGTCGAACAGGATCTGAAGACACATGTGGAAACCCAGGTTCCAAAAGTACGGCAGGACCTGAAGCTTTTCCAGGCGCAACATCCCGAGGAAACGGGACGGGTTTTCGGCAGGCTTCTTGAGGATTTTATGATGCGGGAGGTCGAATCGGTCTTTCAGGTGTGGCGGATTCAGGAAGACGAGAAAATACAGGCGCAGCTGAATGAGATGTCTTCACACTTTGTCGCGCAAGCCAAGGGCATCCTCGAATGTCTTGAGGAGTCCGCCGGGGCTCTCTTTGAGATTCCGATAGAGCACCTGTCGATCTCTTGTTCTCTGTGCGCTGAAAGCCGGCTGCACTATAGAGTCGAGCGGATCTTTTATTCGCTGGACTCCTTCCTTCTTATGTTGCCGCGCTTTCTGTTGCGCCCCCTTGTGCTTCGCCGGATGCGCAATAATGTTCCCCTTTTGTTGGATATGAACTCCGGGCGGATCCGTTACGACTACGTTGAGCGCCTGCAGGCCAGCATGTCTCAGTTTGAGAAGAATCTCTGTGCGGCGATCATGATGGTGACGGAAACGCTCAAATTCGTGCTGCACCAGCCGACCAATGATACTCAACAACAGGCTGTCGTTGCCGTTCTAGATTTGGTTGTCAACAATTGTTCTCAATTGCTGTGATAGCGGCCCGTGTCTGATTAGGCTTTCTTGGTCAGCAGCCTCAGAAGCTTGCCCTGAAACTTCATCAGCGCCAAGAGATTAAGGCACCTGTACGTTCTCCGGCTGCGCCTCGCGTACACTGCATTCGTCATGATCTTGCCCGTTCTCCTGCTAGCGACTGTACCGGATCTTACTAGTCCACTTGCCGAGTGGCGGGTCGCCGCCGGCTACGCTGTTTTCGCCCTCAGCTACAGCGTGTTCGCCCTCGGGAAGCTGCCCGGGATGAAGGTCGATCGCCCCGGCATGGCCATCATCGGCGCCGTATTGATGATTGCTTTCCGCATCGTTCCCGCCGCCGAAGCGCTGCATTACATCGATTTCGGCACCCTTGTGCTGCTGTTCTCCATGATGGTGGTGGTCGGCTGTCTGCGTCTGACAGGATTCTTCGAGTGGATCACCGAGCAAGTCGTTACGCGTCTCAAGCCACGGCACTTGCTGCCCACCGTGATCTTCATTACCGGCGCTCTCTCGGCGTTTTTTGTTAACGACGTTATCTGCCTGGTGATGACGCCGTTCGCACTGCTGGCTACGCGACGCATGGGGCTGAAACCGATGCCATACCTGCTCGCCGTGGCGACTGCTGCCAACATCGGCAGCGTCGCCACGATCACCGGGAATCCGCAGAACATGCTGATCGGGTCGTTCTCTGGGCTGACGTACCGCAACTTTATTGGGTATTTGGCTCCAGTTGCGCTGATTGGCCTGGTTCTGGATTGGGTGATCATCCGTTTCATGTGCGGCGATGATCTTATGCCCAAGGATGCTGCGGGTGTTGCGGCTGCGATGCAACACGTGTCGGTCCGCGAGTTTCGCAAGCCCGCCATCGTAATTGCCCTTGTGCTGTCTGGATTTGTTGCGGGTGTGCCACCGGCCATGATGGCTGCCATCGGGGCCGCTCTGATGTTGATTACACGGTCGCGCAATCCTCGATTGGTATACGACGAAGTCGATTGGGGACTATTGGTGTTCTTCGTCGGTCTGTTCCTGATCGTGGGTGGTGCGCAAAACTCCGGTTTAACGGGCTACCTCTTCGAGATCGCTGAACGCTTCAATCTTCAGAACGCTGGTATCTTTACGATTGTGACCGCGGCGTTGTCGAACGTAGTCAGTAACGTACCGGCGGTGATGCTGCTCAAGACCCTCGTGCCGGCTTTCCATAATCCCCACACTGGCTGGCTCGTGCTCGCCATGGCCAGCACGCTGGCGGGAAACCTGACGATCACAGGCTCAGTCGCGAATCTGATCGTCGTGGAGCGCGCGCATGGCGACGTGCACATCGGTTTTTGGGACTACTCGCGCGTCGGTATTCCCGTTACGCTAGTGACGCTCGCGGTTGGATGGGGTTGGCTCGCCCTGGTGCGTTGAACTAGATCTCAGCAGCTCTGCGACGCGCTCAACTTCATGGGCCGAGCTGTCGGAGCTCCTACTCCCCAAGGGGCCGCGCCGACACTCCACGCGTTGCACATCTCTTCTCGAGAAGATCAGCCCGACGAGCATGGACTTGAGAGGTTGGTTCGCCAAGTGCTGCGATCAACCCTCGAACAGCTCCTCACTCGACAGGCTGGAGAAGTCGGAGAAAACGAGGGGGCTAGCCAGCATCCAAAGCGGCTGCAATCGATGGCGGCGGCACCGGGAAGAAACGTCGATCGTCGTTAAAGAACATCAAAACGTTTGACCTGTTGAGTATCTACTTAACTGGAGACGCTCCACTCACCATCGTTGCCCCAAATCACGATTACTGGCGAGTCGTCGCCGATCCGTGAGTGTCGATCCGTGAGTTGCTACTTGAGTAACATGGGCAGTTGGTTCGCGATAGCCCAAAAAGCGGGTAGAGGAATGGGTAGGCAGTGATTCTTCAAAGTCCCACAACTCTTCGCACCACTGGGATCCATGGCTGCCTCATAATAACGAGAGAAGTGTTTGAAATTTCAAAGCACATCCGCGCCGGATTCTCCTATGACGAAACCAGGCACAACTCCGAGCATCGATGAATACCTGCGGAAGCGGTTAATGCCAGTGGAAGGGACGATTCCGCACATTCCCGGTATCGAGATGTTCGGGAATTCAATTCCCGCCGAAATTGTCGGTGGGGATCTTTTTGAGTACATCAATTTTCAACAGCGTTACGACATTGACGCACGCATTCAGCGGGCTCAACGGCTGTCGAAAGAGTTTCTTGAACCGCTTGCTCCAGGAGTTCTGCTACGCAATCTGGTCGACGATCAGGTGCAGTGGCTGAAAACAACGCCCGGCTACAAGCCCGAGATGGAAGGAGAGTATCGATTCGCGAGGAGCTCCGAGCAGGTGCGCGTTGCGGAAGAGTTGCGTGATCTTTATTCGACGGCGGGTGTTCTGGTGGCAGATGCACAGGGGCACGGAATCATCTCAGCCAAGATTGCCTCTACAGTGCATGACACATTCCATGCCTTGATGCTCACTGAACTGGATCGATACGGCAGAGCAACACCCATGCTGCTCGAAAACATCAATCTGCGGCTGGCGCAATCAGTGACCGCCCGCAATGAATTAGGAATTATTGAGAAGGAAGACGCACGCGAAAACGCAACGATGATATACGGCGAGGTCCGCATTGGCGGTCATTTTCGCTTTGCGAATTTTGCGCATCCACCGCCGCTGGTGTTCTCGGCGGAATATCGCAAGTTCATGAACATCAATGAAAGCCGTATGGTGCAATTTCTTCCGCTCGGTCTGCAGATTCCCGCAGATCATCCGGATCGTAAGAGGTACTATTCCGTAAACTTCCGGCAAGCAGAGGTAGACGCTACGGATCTCGGTGAGATCACACTGATGAGTCCGGGAGATATTCTTGTTCTCTATACCGATGGAGTCTATGACGGCAGCGACAAGCAAGGACGCGAGCGACTGGAAGTGGTCATGCGCGAACACTACCGCGAGCCGGCGAAGGATATCTGCAATGCGTTGCTGGATCATGCAGTAAAGCAAGATGAACAGTTCCGTCAAGATGGCGAAACGGACATGATCGACGACAAAACGGTGCTTATCGTCAAACGACTTAACTAGCCCATTGTGCCGAAACACGGCTCCAGTAATCGACTGCTACCGGATGAATAAAGCTCAACCAGACATTTCACGTGCTAAGAAAACCGTACGTTTGCACTGCTAACAACACTTTCACCATAAGGGCGGGGAGGCCAGAAGCCTTGAATCCGGCTGCTCCGCATATGCAAGAGGACTACCGATTTGGCATCACCAGATTTCGAAAAATCTTCCACCTTCCGTCCGGCTCTTCCCGCCACGCGGTTAGATACTGATCCACGACCTTCCTCCCGTTTGGAAAGTTGGCTTCAGCTTGCCCCCATTCATAAACAAAGCGTCCCCGCTGAACTGAACCGATGCTCGTCACGGAAGCCGATTCTGCCTTTCCGAGCCTTGCCATCTCCTCCTTCATGTGCTTCTCAATGGCAGAACGACCCCGAACGCAGTCGCCCGCCGGGCTGCAATCGACGGCGTCCGGTGTATACGTTGCCGTAATCAACCCGACATTACCTTGCTTCATGCCATCGATCCAGGCCTGGTTTCCCGCGTCGATCTGTCGACGCGCGACGGATTCGATCGGTTTGCTCTGCGCAAGGCATGTTGAGGAACAGAACAACAAAAGCATCATCAGCAACGTTCCCGCTCTTTTTTCTCTCATAGGATCATTCCTCCTCCAGGGGTGAAAATTCAGCAGAAGTAATTGGGACTCATGATCCCTTGTGCTTCTTCTCGCAATACCGGCGTGCTTTGGCCCTGCTGCCGCAATCCTTCATGTCGCACCATCGCCGTCGCTTGCCGCGGCTCCCGTCGAGGAACATCCACCCGCACAGACCCCTTCGCAGATCCCGAAGCGCGCAGCCTTTAGCGAGTAAGAGAGGACGGCGCCTCGCCTGCGAGAACCGCGCATAATTCTCCGACGCATGCGACGGAGTGGGCTGCCACCGGAGTGCGTTGTTGCGAAGCCCGATCTCGGGCCCAGGCTGCATTGCGTTTTCGCGAATCAAGGCTAGATCGTGCTCGGATACGCGGCTGGTGCCCGCAGCGGCGAGCCCAACGCGATAGATTGCCTCGCATAGCTGGACGATTGGCAGAAGAGGCTCGGGGTGACGGAGCAGTTCGAAAGACGATGGAGATTCAATGAGGCCGACCTGAGCCACCCATCGGAGAAACGACTCCCAGTCTCGCATCAACTCATCGGGCCGCTCAGTCAGGTGTTCTCCCGTCGTATTACGAAAATCGAGTGCCAGATGTCCTCCGACCTGATGGGCAATCAGCTCACGAGGGATGAGAGTTGCGGCGCTGCCTCGAGATCGAGTACGTTTAACGGCCGTCGTCACCATCTTCGTATGGGTCGTGTTCGTCATCATCATCGATTACTATACTATCTAACCAGTTAGATAGTATAGGGCGATTGAGGAATGCCATGAACCCTTGGCGTGAGGGGATGGGGCTTGACCAGGCGGTCGCCAGTGCATGTGAGACGCCGGCGAAGATGAACAAGCCATCAGCCATGGTGATCCGCGACATATCCGGGGACGGAACGGACGGGACTTAGCCGCCGGCATATCAGGCACGTTGGGTTCCCAGTCCGGAGCGCCGGGCCTGGAGTTCCAGGGATTTTGAGCGGGCTACGACGAAGAGGTCATGGAGCCCGGAACCGCCTGACGGTGTCGTTTTCCTTCCCGTACCACTCGAGGTAGTAGTGCCCTTCGGGGTGGTGGTCTTCGGGCCCGCGGATCAGGACGCGGTCGCGGAAGCAGTCGGCCGTTCCGTGCGACCACGAGCACACAGCGCCACCGTGTATTGACTTTGATTCGTTTGATGATGTTAAGAATTTTGCCTTGATCTAGCCATAATCTAACCCCTCGATAGTGACAGGGACTAGATATCGTGACAGGCAATTTGGGTCAAACAAGGGAGAGAAACGGAGACCCACGACGGACACCAAGGAGGCTATATCGATGATAATAAATGAAATCTGTCATCGGGTAGGGCTTCTAACCAACTGAGCTACGCGCCTGCGCGGAGGGAACTACGACTCATTCGTCATATCAAAGATTTGCATGGAAGCGTTGTCCTCCGACGCTCTTCGCGGTCAGCCCTTGGTTGGACGGCGTCGATCAATCGCGGCCCAAGGCTATCTGGTTTGGGCCTCTCGCCTTTCAGCCTGCCGATTTGGTGGCACGCAGCCATGCGGTGCTGTAGTATCAGGATTTTGCATCTGTCCTAAAAGGCGATAATAAGGGTGTTGGTCCCGCTTAAGCACGACCTGTAACCGCACCATGAACCAACTTCGCGCAGCTCCGAATCAACTAACGCTCTTGCGCCTCTGCATCATCCCATTTCTGGTGCTTGCCGTTCTTGACGGCTACTATCGCATTGCCTTTTCGCTCTTTGTCCTGGCGGGTATTACCGATGGCTTGGATGGTCTGCTGGCCCGCTGGCTCCAACAGCGCACCGTTCTCGGGCAGTACCTCGATCCGGTCGCGGACAAGCTATTGCTCAGCACCTTGTTTCTCGTGCTGCATCACGAGGGCCTTATCTCCCGCCGCGTCACGGTTCTCGTCTTTGGCAGGGATCTGGGGATTCTGATGGTCGCGGCCATTCTCTACGCCAGTGTCGGCATGCGAAACTTCAAGCCGAGCATCTTCGGCAAAGCGAACACCTTTGCACAGATTGTGGCCCTGCTGGCCGTGCTCTTGAGCAGATTTTACGCGCCGGCGAGCGTGCTTTACATCCGCCATTTGGCGCTGCTTGCGACAGTTGCCTTCACCGTCATCTCGGGATTCCACTACGCGTGGCAAATTACGCGCCGCCTGAGCCTGTCAGGCGCGCCCG
>Ga0206981_10226_pt1 | contig 16408 bp, 10 predicted proteins | sample Alteio_BWMinCont_17_FD_153312 | JGI IMG/M metagenome (GOLD analysis project Ga0206981, IMG submission 153312) | Enriched cells from forest soil in Barre Woods Harvard Forest LTER site, Petersham, Massachusetts, United States -... | ecosystem: Environmental > Terrestrial > Soil > Temperate forest >... | reverse complement strand
GAGAAGCTGTGCGAGGTCGATCCAGCGGGAGTGGGTGGGGAGCCAGTGGTTCGATGCGAAGACGGCGGCCCAGACGGCGGCTCCGCTGAGGGCGCCGGCGGCGAGGCAGCGGGCTAGTTCGCGGTAGTCGAGGCTGGCGAGCGAGACCATGCGGCGCTGGTGCAATAAGACTGCCAGCGAAAGGGTTTGCAGGGCGATGCCTATGTCGGAGGCGATGGCCAGGCCGACGGTGCCGTGCAAGTGGTAGAAGAGGGCGTAGATGGGCAGTGAGACCAGCGTGACTACTGTGCCGGCGACCATGGGGACGAGCGTGTTGCCAGCGGCGTAGAAGGCGCGGGCGTAGATGGCTTGCGCGCTCCAGAGGCAGAGTGAGATGGAGAAGACGGCGAAGTAGGCGGCGGTCTGGACGGTGTCGAGTGAGGTGTAACGGCCTCCGCGGAGGACTAGGTCGACCAGCGCGGGGGCCAGGGCGATCATGCCGGAGGCGGCGAGCAGGCCGAGGGCGGAGACGCGGGAGACGGAGTTGGCTACTTCGATGGCGAACTCGTATTTCTGCTCCTTGGCCCAGAGGCGGGCGAAAAAGGGCATGGACGCGGCTCCGGCGGCCTGGGCGAGTACGGCCATCGGCGCGGTGAAGAGCTGCTTGGCGTAGTTCATGACAGAAACGCCGCCGCCAGTCGCTGAGGCGAAGCGGTTGATGATCCAATTGTCGGCGGTGACCAGTGAGACACCGATCATCAACGGAATCGACAGGCGAACCCATTCGCGAAAGCCTTCGTCATGCCAGTCGAGGATGGGGCGGTAGCGGGTTCCTGCGCGCCAGGCCCCGGCGGCGTTGAGCAGAAAAGGCCCAATGAATGCTCCGGCGACGGTGCCGAGAGCGAGCGAGGAGACGCCGATTCTGCTGGCCAGCAGGAGGCCCCCGACGATGGTGCCCAGGTTGTAGATGAGCGGCGTGACAGCTTGCACGCTGAATTGCTTGCGGACGAGCAGGACTGCGCCGAGCACTCCGCCGGCGAAGAAGAAGAGCTGCGCGGGAAGCAGGATGCGGGTGAGGTGAACGCAGAGAGCTGCCTTGACTGCATCGAAGCCGGGAAAGAGCAGATGGATGATCCACGGAGCGATGAGCTCGGCGATCAGAATTGCGCCGCCGAGGACGAGGGCCATCGTAGTGAGAATGACGGAGAGCGAGCGTTCGCCTTCAGCTTCGCGGCCGGTATCGCGATAGCGGGTGAGGATGGTGACGAAGGTGATAGATGCAGCGCCGCCAACCAGGAAGTAGGCAATCATATCGGGGAGTTGGAAGGCGGCGATGAAGGCGTCCGCCTCCATGCCGCGGCCGAAGACCAGGGCGATGTACTTGACGCGCACCAGGCCCATCAGCCGCGAGAGGACAGCCGAAACCATGAGCAGAATGGTCGCGGTGTAGGCGGTGTGGCTGTGCGAGGGGCGCAGCAGGTGGAGCATCCGCGAGAGGCGCGAGGCGGACATAGGGGCTGTCTCTGCGGCTGGTTGGTTGCCCGGTGGACTGGCTGGCGGACGATTGTTCACTTGGCTTGATTTTACAGGGATGGCTTTTTTGAGCGCACGCCCTCCCATCCCGGTATCGGTGCTTGGCCTGCGCGATATGATTCCTTTCATGCTGTTTCAAACCACATTCAGAGCCACTCTTGTTTGCATTGCCGCGCTTGCCTTCTCGCCGCTCATGATTCAGGGCGAACAGCCGCAAGTTGCTTTGCCGCTGCACACTGCCGGACACGCGATTGTGGACGCTGCGAATAAGCCTGTGCGGCTGACTTCGGTGAACTGGTATGGCTTCGATGAGAAGGAGTATGTGGCTGGAGGGCTGGACCATGTGCCGCTGGCTACGATCGTCGATGAGATAAAGCAGATTGGGGTGAACTCTGTTCGCCTGCCTTGGGCGAATGAGACTTTGGAGCGCGATCCGCTGGCGCCGGATTATGCGGTGAAGGCTAATCCGCAGTTCAAGGGCAAACATGCAATGCAGGTGATGGACGCAGTGATCGATGCGCTGGCACGGGCGCACATCATGGTCGTTCTCGACAATCATGTAAGCCGGGCCGACTGGTGCTGCGATGAGAAAGATGGCAATGGGCTTTGGTATAACGCGGAGTATCCTGAGGCGAAGTGGCTGGCGGACTGGCAGACGATTGTGCGCCGTTATCGCAAGCAGCCGTGGGTAGTTGGAGCCGACCTGCGCAATGAACTGCGCAGCGGCACGGCGTGGGGCGGCAGCGATGCGAAGCTGGATTGGCATGGGGCGGCGCAGCGCGGCGGCGATGCTGTGCTGGCAGCGAATCCGAAGCTGCTGATCATTGTGGAGAGTCCGAATTATTCGACTGACTTTACTGGCTTCGACAAGCTGCCTGTTCGGTTGAAGATTGAGCATCGGCTGGTTTACTCGCCACATGCGTATGCCTTCAGCAATCATGCGTTCGCCAACTATGAGGAGTTGAAGCAGGCCTACGATGCGCGGGCTGGATTTCTGCTGCACACGGAGCCGGCGGCACCGCTGTGGGTGGGGGAATTTGGTACTTGCCAGAAGCTCGATTGCGGGGCTAACTCGGATTGGTTTGCGCTGTTCATCCGCTATCTGCGGGAGAACGATCTCTCATGGAGTTACTGGCCGTTGAACGGGGCGCAGTCGGGCGGGGCTGGACGGACCTATGACAGTGTTGAGACATATGGCTTGCTGAGTCCCGACTATGCGCGCATTGCTGCGCCGAAGATTGTCGAGAGCCTGCGGACGATCGAAGCTCCGACGCCGTAAGCTGGAGGGATAACCTTTGCGGATGGGCTGCTTATGCTGGAAAACTACCGGGTTCAGGTCTTTCGCGCAGTGGCGGAGCAGGCGAGTTTTCGCCGGGCTGCGGAGCAACTGCATATCAGCCAGCCCTCGGTGAGCCAGCATGTGCAATTGCTCGAGGAAGAGCTGGGAACCAAGCTGTTGAAGCGAGCGAGTTCCGGGATTGAAATAACCCCGGCCGGCGAGTTGCTGTTGAACTTTGCGAGGCGCTCAACGCGCATGAGCCAACAGGTACTGGCTGCCCTGGCGCGGCAGGAGGGCCAGCCTGGCGGCGCATTGAGTCTGGCTGCTTCGACTACCGTGGCGCAATATTTGCTGCCGCGGATTCTGGGCGGTTTTCTAAAGGACAATCCGCGTGTGCAACTGGCGGTGAAGAGTGGCAATACCGAAGAGGTCGCGGCCTGGGTGCTGGGCGGCGCGGTTGATCTGGGCATGGTGGAAGGACCGCCGGCCAGCAAGGAACTGGCGGTGGAGCGTTTTCTTGAAGACCGGCTGGCGTTGATCGTGCCGCGCAGCCATCGCTGGGCGGGTAAGCAGATAGCGTTGGCGGCTCTAACGAGCGCTCCGCTGCTGATGCGTGAGCAGGGCTCGGGCACGCGACGGGTGACAGAGCAGGCGCTGCGCCGGGCCGGGCTGCGGCTGAATCAACTAACCATTGCGATGGAGCTGGACTCAACCGAGGCCATCGTTTCAGGAGTAGAGGCAGGGCTGGGCGTGGGCTTCGTTTCGGAGCTGGCGATTCGCAAGGAGCTGCGGCTGGCAACGCTCGCAACAGCACAGATAACGGGCCTTGAGATGCGGAGATGGTTTTCGCTGATTCGCCAGCGTGGGCCGGTGGCGGGCGGAGCTGTGGCGGCGTTTCGCGGCTTTGCCTTGAGCCAGGCGCGATAGTTTTTTCCTATCGACGATTGGAATCGAATTCTGGATTTACGCATGGCCGTGGCGCAAGATCATGGCTATGCGAAGTTCTCTTACGACTCGAATCTTCTTCTTTATTGCTGTGGCGCTGGGGGCGACCGGCCTGGCATCACCGCCGGTCTCGCTGGCCATGGGATTGGCGTTTGCCTTGCTGGTGGAGCACCCGTACGCGCAGCAGTCACGACGGGCGGCACACCTGCTTTTGCAGGCGTCAGTGGTGCTGCTGGGTTTCAGCATGAATCTGAGCGCGGTGCTGGCGGCGGGGCGCGCGGGGCTGGTGTATTCGGCGATTGGGATCGGCTGCACGCTGGCGCTGGGGTTGCTGCTGGGGCGGCTCTTTGGTGTCGAGCGGATCGCTTCAACGCTGATCGCGGGTGGGACGGCGATCTGCGGCGGCAGCGCGATTGCGGCGCTGGGGCCGGTGCTGGAGGCGGATGAGGAGCCGATGGCGGTTTCGCTGGGCGCGGTGTTTGTGTTGAATTCGGTGGCGCTGTTTTTGTTTCCGGCGCTAGGGCATTGGGTGGGGCTTTCACAGGCGCAGTTTGGAGTATGGGCGGCGCTGGCGATTCACGATACCAGTTCGGTGGTAGGCGCGGCGGCACGGTTTGGCGCGGGCGCACTGGCGATTGCGGTACCGATCAAACTGGTGCGCGCGCTGTGGATTGTGCCGGTGTGCGTGGGTTATGCGGCACTGCGCCGGAGAAATATGCCCGCAGGGGCGAAGCCTGGCACGCGACTGCCGGCTCCGTGGTTCTTGCTGTGGTTTCTGCTGGCGGCGGCTGTGGCCACGGTTGCGCCGGGCTGGCTGCCGGGAACGGGAGCGCGGCTGCATACTGCGTTTGCATCGCTGACATGGCTGGGCAAGGCGGGGCTGGCGGTGACGCTGTTTCTGATTGGTTCAAGCCTCAACCGCAAGGCGCTGGCAGCGGTTGGCGTGTGGCCCTTGCTGCAGGCGGTGGTGCTGTGGATTGTCTCCGCATCGGCGTCGTTGGCGGCTATCGAGCATGGATGGATACATGGATGAATTCGGCCGTGAGCTGTCCCAGCGACAGGGTGTATGGTGTTGGGAATGGAACTCTTTTCTCGTTCACTGCTTGCTGTCAATCTGTTGTTTGCGGGGTCTGCCCTGGGGGTTGCTCAAAGCGCCGGAAACACCATTCATGGGGGAGATCGCATCACCTTGCCTGCGCCGCCTGCAACTGAGAAGAATCCTGTAATCGATAACTACTTCGACACCAAGATCACGGACGATTACCGCTGGCTTGAGGATGCGAAGAGCGCGGAGACGCGCGATTTTATCGAGCAGCAGATGACGTATACGGACCGGTATCTGAAGCAGGCCAAGGTGCGGCCGGAGTTTGCCGATAGTCTGGATGGGCTGGTGCGGGTGACGAGCTGGTCGACGCCAATTCAGCGAGGCGATAGCTACTTTTTTATGAAGCGGCTTTCGAGCGAAGAGCAGGCTTCGATTTATGTGCGGCATGGCTGGGCTCCACCAAAAACGCCTTCGGCAAAGATGCCGGATGCGGGCAAGGATCTCCGGCTGATCGATCCGGCGGCGCTCAGTCGGGATACGAATACTTCGGTGTCGATTGTGGATGTTTCGAAGACAGGGGATTTTCTGGCGTATGGCGTTCGGCAGGGTGGAGCGGATGAGGAGGAAGTGCATTTTCGCAATCTGAAGACGGGTAAGACTCTGGAGGACATGCTGCCCTCGGACCGCTACAACAGCGTCAGTTTTGCTCCGGATCTGAGCGGTGTTTACTATGCACGGTTTACGCACAAGGGATCGCTGCTCTACTTCCATAAGTTCGGCACACGGCCAAGCGCAGATGTGTTGCTGTTTGGGCGTGAGTTTCACAGTGAGTTACTGGGCGAGTTAGACCTGGTGGGGGCTGAAGTTACCGACGATGGCCGCTATCTGGTGGTCGAAATCAGCCGCGGCGTGCCGGCGCGACGCGTGGATATTGTCTATCGCGATCTGCATAAGCCAGAGTCAACATTTCAGATATTGGTGTGGGGATTCGACTCGCGCTTTTCTGCAAACTGGGCCAATGGCGACTGGTATGTGCGGACGGATTATTCTTCACCCAACGGGCGCATTCTGAAGGCGATTCCTGGCGTTGCGCCGGAGGCGTGGGAGACGGTTGTGCCGGAGAGTAAGGATGTCATCGATGGTTTCAACATTGTGGGGGGCAAGCTGTTTGTGCACCGGCTGCACGATGTGAAATCGGAGACGACGATTTATACGCTGGCGGGTAAGTCTGTAGGAACGATTGCATATGCCGGGATTGGTTCGGCATCGGATCTAAGTGGCCGGGTTACGGACCGGTACGGGTTCTACAGCTTTCAGTCCTTCATTCAGCCGCCGACCATCTATCGCTATGACACGGTGACCGGCAAGCAGGAGGTTTTTGCTCAGCCTAAGACGCTCTTCGATTCGACGCAATATGAGTTGAAGCAGGTCTTCTTCAAGTCGAAGGATGGAACGCAGATTCCTATGTTCATTGCCGGGAAGACCGGGCTGAAGATGGATGGCAGCGAGCGATTGCTGATGACCGGGTATGGCGGATTCAATTTGAGCGAGACGCCGGCGTGGAGTCCGCTGTATGCGGCTTGGATGGAACAGGGTGGCTGGTTTGCGCTGCCCAATCTGCGCGCCGGTGGCGAGTATGGCGAGACGTGGCATAAGAGCGGGATGTTCGAGAAAAAGCAGAATGTCTTCGATGATTTTTATGCTGCGGCTGAATACCTGATCGAGAACAAGTACACTTCTTCGGCGCATTTTGCGATTACCGGACGATCGAATGGCGGCCTGCTGATGGGGGCGGCGATGACGCAGAGGCCGGAGTTGTGGGGAGCGATCTGGTGTGGATATCCGCTGCTGGACATGCTGCGGTATCAGAAATTTCTGTTTGGGCGGCTTTGGACTACGGAGTATGGGTCGGCGGAGAACGAGAAGGACTTTCCTTATCTGCTGAAGTATTCGCCGTACCAGAACGTGAAGACGGGAACGAAGTATCCGGCGATCATGTTCTTTTCCGGGGACAGCGATACGCGCGTCGATCCGCTGCACGCGCGGAAGATGACGCCGCTGGTGCAGGCGGCCAGCTCCAGCGGACGACCGGTGCTGCTGCATTACAGCCTCAAAGGCGGGCATAGCGCGGGGGTGGCTGCGGCGCAGTTGATCGACGATTATGCCGATCAGCTTGCGTTTTTGTGGACAGAAACCGGAGCTAGGACTGGGGCCGGACAAAAGTAATTCCCAGGTTGAATCGAGCGCTGCGCCTCGTGCCCTTTTCGGAAAATCTCTTTCATCTGCCGCTCTTTTCACCCTAATTGGATACCGATTACGGCTATTCTGCGGCCATGAACCGTACTGTTTCTTCCAATCATGCCGGCAGGGAGAGCTTCGAGAGTTTGTTGGAGCGGCTCACCCGGCGTGCCGCGGACTCCCAGGCGAACTCGCAGGCGGGCTCTCAGGTGAATTTGGATTCGGAATTTGTCTCCGGTTCATGCACTGGCGCTGCTTCATTGCTAGGAACGCGCCGGCGTGCGCTGGCTCCGGTGGCCGAAGTGAAGTCCGGCGGAAGCAAAGCCGACAGCATGCCGCTGAGCTATGAAAAGGCTCTCCGCCTCCACGCGCGCCGCAACCTCGCTCCGGATACGGACCTACGCAATCCCGAGAAGGAGGTTGCGAGTCCCGATGCACTGAAAGCTGGCCGTGATGGGAGTATTCCACTCGAGCAATCTCAGAAAGCCGGCTCCGCACCGGCTCAGCGTGCGGGGAGGCGCAAGCCTGAAGCGGCCGGGATGGCTGCCAAGCCTGCCGTGGCACGGCGAGGAGCGGCTCAAGTCTTCGTCCCTGCCGTCCCTACTCCGCATCGAACTCCAGTGCCGGGTCCGAAACGAGCCTCGGCTGTACCCCGATCTCAAACTGAGCGGACCACGGCGGCAAAATCGCAGAGCGGCTCCAGAAGCGTGACACGGAAAGATACCGCTAAATCCTGGAAGAGCTCCGGGAATAACTCTCGTGCCGCCGCCGAACCCGGAACTCACCTTGCGCACTTGCCGCGCACGGCTCGGGCGAAGACAGTGGCTCCAGTGGCACAACGGGTGCGACAACGAACTCGAAAGAACGAGACGCAAGCGGAAGAGCTGGGGCTGGAAGTTCAGCGGACCCATCTACAACTCGAGCATCGGAACGCTGTCGTCTCGATTCGGCTGAATGATACGGAAATCGAGAGGCTGCGGCAGAGAGCGGCAGAATCCGGTATTTCGGTGTCCGCGTATATGCGTTCCTGCGTTCTCGATGCGGAGCATTTGCGCGCTCAAGTCAAGCAGGCTTTAGCGGAGATGCGGGCTTCGATACAGCCTATGAGCTTGCCGGCTGCCTCAATGAGTTCGGCAGGCCCGGCGCAGTTTCCATCGCGTCTTGCGGCGCTTGCTGGTACCGGCTCGGGCATTGGCTCAGGTGGGGGCGGCGCATGGTCCAGACTACTGTGGAAATCCGCCACATTTCTTCTGGGTCCATGGTTCTTCTTCCGCCACCGTGCGTGACCTCGGCAACGGCTGAATCGATGCTCAAAAGCGGCGAAAGAACCGTCCAATGAGAGTTGCCCACTGCGCTGAAAGGCGTTTTCGTTTCAGCTGACCTGGAGTGAACGGATGCAAAGGACCGCTGGCGCACTGGAGGAAATACTTGTCCCCTCCGGAGGGTGGACGTCCATCCAAGGCCGAGAGAAGAAACTTCTTTCGCCACGGCTTTGTGAGACCCACGGTGTGGTGCATCGTGAAGCCGCCCGTGATAAATCCCATACCCTCGGGACCGAGCGTGGTCAGGGGCACCTGGGCGTACATGGCGGCGATGTTCATGGTGTCCTGGTCGACCGTGTAGAAGGTCTCCTCCCGGCTTCCCTTCTGGAAGTGGTCCTGCTTTACGCCTGCTGCGTTGGCAAGGTGCTGGGCCGCTTTCCAAGTGTCGAGAAAGGCCTGGTGTTCGATGTTCATGCCTACGAAGCCACTGTTGTAGTAGCGTTCTTGCTGGAGAAAGGGTTCACCCCAGCCAGCAGCGCGGACCAGTTCCACCCACTCGCAGCGAAGAGGGTGATTGGAAGCCATGATGCCCATAGTGATCTCCTGGCAGAGGCCGACGCCGAAGCGCACCCAACGCTCGAAGAACTCCCAGCCGCAGCGCACAGTGATATCGGGGTCGAAATACCAGATGTGTTTGCGGGCGATGCCTTTGTCGATAAGGCTGCACATGAATTCCGGTTTGAACTGGGCGAAATGACTGGTGCTGTCGATGGTTTCAAAGCCCAGCAGGGCATCGCCGATCTCGAAGAGCCCATCTTCGCGGCGCGTCAATTGCGTGGTCCAGGGGGGGAGATCGCCGCGGTTGCCAACCCAGAAGAGTCCGCGAAAGCCGCCGGTCACGATGGAGTTGATGAGCACGGCGACGCCGAGGTGAAAATCTCCTTCATAGAGCGTGCAAATTACCTGATCGTGGCCTATCTGGCTTTGACTTGCCGACGTATTGCCCGGCGCTGTTGGGGTTGCCATTGCTCTTCCCTTTCCTACAGCTTTACCTTGCACTGCGTGCTCTCACGCGACTGGCACGGCTTCCATTTTCTGCGGTCCCCGCCAGAACCCATAGGCCCCGCAGGCAGCAGCGACGACAACGGAAACGATCGCCGAAGCGAGGTTGAGGTATAGAACACCGCGCACGGTGCTCAAATCGAACTTCCACAGCACGGCCACCTGCACTGCCAGGGTGAGAACGATGTTGAAGAGATTGTTCCACCAGTAGACGAAGCGCCGCGCCGAATGGACGATCCACATGAATCCGCTGATGTAGCGGATGGACGAAGCGAGAATAATGAGGCCTACCTCGAAGCGAAGATCGCTGTAGTGGGGCCCCAGTATCCATAGAAATACTCCAGGAACGAGGAAGGCCAGAACGGAAAAAGCGGCTGCGCAGAGCACGATCAGGAAAACTGAGACCAGATAAACACGCTTCAGCCGGCCGACAGGGAGTCGAGCGAAGAATGGCTCTACCAGGATGAGATTCATCTGGGAAAAGAAGACCAGTATCTGGCTCAAACGGCTCAGCGCGCCAACGCTGGCGATGCTTGAGGTGTGGCCGAAGACGGTAATCAGCATGAGGGTGATCTGGCCCTGGATGGCGTAGAAGACGGTTCCGGGCAGATTGGGAAGAGCCAGACGCACGATGGCCTTCTCTTTTTGCGGAGAGATTTCGCCTTCGACTCCAAGCAGCTCTTTGGCGCGCCGGAAATAGCTGATGGCGAGGAAGATAACCTGGGCTACGTTGAGCAGAATGCCGACGTAGATATTCATGCGATGGAAGGCCCAAAAGATGAGCAGAAGGATCAGCGATCCGAGGCTGCCGATCATCTGGATGCGGTAGTAGTAGCTTCGATCCCGGCGCAGAATCACGACTGCGCCATAGGCAGAGCTGATCCGCGCGAACCACGCGGTCACCAACAGCACGACTACCATTTGCGCTACAACCCAGCGCCCCCAGTGCTGCCGCAGAACAAGGAAGACGAAGACGATTGCCGCCAGAGGAGCGACCATCAGATACAACCGCTGGGCCAGGCGGCGCATGGCGGTCAGGTAGTTCGCGATCAGTTGCAGGTTGGTGATTTGTTCGCCGACCAGAGGCGCCAGGGTGCCTGAGATTCCGATATCCAGCAGCACCGTCAGGGTGCCCATGTAGCCGAACAGCACCGCAAATTTGGCATATTCGGGCACTGGCAACATGCGCACGCAGAGCAGGCCGTAGAGCATGTTGCCGGTCATGGCGATGCCCTGTTTCATCAGGAAGTGCGCCACCTGGCGAAGCTTCGGGATGAGAAAGGAGCGAGCCCTCTGGAATTGATTCATGGGCGGATCCGGAGGTTCTGAGAGATACGGTTTAGACAATCCAACGCGGTGCCGGGATCTATACTCACACCTGGCGCGAAGCTGTTTGCAGCCATCAGGGGCTTGAAGCTCCCCCGCCTCTTTGCGGAAGATGAGAAGAGGCGGGAAGCATTCATCCGATTGTCATTTCTTCTTGCCGGACGAGAGATAGCTGCCCGTGCCGGAACCGTAGTAACTGCCGCCATAGCCTTTGCCGCCGTAATACTTCCGGTAGTTGCCGTAGCCGCCGTAGTAGGTGTCGGAGTGAGGAAGGGCGTTCACCACGATTCCGGTCTGCTTTCCTGGGTACTTAGCTAGGTCCTGTCGAATCCTGCGCAGGGCTCGTTTCTGGGCGACTCCTATGCGCACCACGACCAGTAGGGTATCGCAATGGCTGGCGATGATCAGTGCATCGGTTACCAGCAGTACGGGAGGGGTATCGATCAGGACATAGTCGTAGTGATCGCGAGCCCAATTCAGGAGCTCTTCCAGGCGTCCCTGCCCCAGCAGCTCGGATGGAAATGGCGGGACCTCCTGCACTGGGATCACGTCAAGGCCGGCAACTTCCGGAACTTTCTGAACACATTCCGCGGCCAGCACAGTGGAATCGGAGAGAAAGCGGCTCAGTCCCGGCTGATCGGTCGGAGCCAGTTTGAGGCGCTGGGCGATGGTTGGTTTGCGCAGATCGGCGTCGATCAACAGCACACGTTTGGCTTGTGTTGCCAGCACTACTGCGAGATTCAATGAAGTTGTCGACTTGCCTTCGCCGGGGCCGCAACTGGTCAGCGAGATGACCCGGTGTTGTTGACCGACGGGCATCAGGCTGATCGCCGTGCGCAAGAGACGGTAGGCCTCGGTTCCCGCCGAGCGCGGAGCGAGCAGGGTTACCAGCGGCAGCACGTCATCCGAAATGCGCATGGCGGCCAGATCGTCCTTATACTCGGGCACCGATGCAAGGATGGGCAGAGGAAGGGCTTCTTCGACTTGCTCCACGGTCTGCACTGTGTCGCTGTTCAGGACGATAATGCCGACAATCACCATGCCGATCAACAGACCGGCTGCAGCGCCGGCTATGGTATCGGTGCGCACATTCGGATAAGACTTCTGGCCCGGTACTTCGGCGGCGGTGAATCGATTCAGCTCTTGAGACTGCATACCGGCCTGGATGGCTCCGGTACCCATTGCCGAGAGCAGAACGTTGTAGAGCGTCTGGTCGCTGAGGTACTGCGACTTTAGAATTTCGTAGCGGACTGTGTCGGGAGTCCGGTTTTGAGCTTCTTTTTGCAGGGCGGCGAGGCTATCGGTCAGGCTCTGCTCTGTCCTCTTTTCCCTTTCCAGGTTCTCAGCCGCGCCACTCAATACCTTCTGACGGACTTCTTCGGAACTTTTCTTGAGGCTTTCCACCTGCGCCGATGCCTGTTGCAACGGCGGATAATTGGGACCATAGCGTTCTTTGAGGGAAGCTACCTGCGCCTCGGTCTGGGCCAGCGAGGACTGGAGAGTCACCAGCGTGCTGGAGGCCGGGACGTCCAGAGGAACGGTAGCATCGGGATGATTCAACATGTCCTGATACTCGGCCTCAGCCAGATAGCGCTGGGCCTGAACCCGGGTCCGCTCGCCCAGAAGTCCGGTGGTCTGGTTGATCAGCAGGCTGGACTCCGATGAAGCACCCTCGGAGAGAATTCCCAGCTTGGCCTCGGAATTCAGCAGCTCATTCTGCTCGGTGGAAATCTTTTCCTTGAGGACCTCCATCTCTTTGTTCAGATAACCGGTGATGTCTTTGGTACTGCGATAGCGCTGCTGAAAACTTTCATCGAAATAGGTGTCCACCACTTGATTGGCGACGACCATGGCGAGGATGGGACTCTGGCTGCGAAAGCGAACGGAGAGGAGCTCGGACTTGGGCACCTGGGTCACGCTCAGCGAGCCAAGGAACCGGTTTACCAGCGTGTCGCGTTGAATGGGATTATCCAGACTGGCATTCGGCGAGGCGTTGAACAGGGGATTCTTCTGCAGATTCAGCCTGCGGATCGTCTCCTCGGCGATCATCGCGCTTTGGAGCCCGATGATCTGGGTCTGCATCTTGAGCGGATATTCATCGCTGGCAGCTCCTGCGGAACTGAGGCTGATGGAGTTGTGTTGATCAAGATGGATCAGGGCGATTCCGTCATACATGGGGGTTTGAAATTTGGCCCAGATAGTAGAGAGAGTTCCGCCCAGAATCATGAGGCCAAGCACGTAGAGGCCATACTTGCGCAGTATGCGCGTGATATCGGAGAGGTGAATCTGGCTTTCTGCTATTCTGCTTGCCGTTGATGGGGGAGTAGTTGTCACACGGACCTCGTCAAGAAGTTACCTGCATCAGCTTCCGGGCTGGTGTTGTCAGGGTAATAATACGCACCCAGGATGAACGCATAGCCGATCATGACTTGGGAACCTGTCATGGTTGCGGCTCGAGTTAAATCTCCCTGGTAACCTTGCGCCAAAAGAAAGAATGAAAGCGGCAATACATGCGGGGACGATCCGTTACGCACCATTCTTGCCGCGAAAAAGACCATGCCAACCAAGAATGCAATACGGGTAAGGGTATAGAACAGGCCTACAGGCGTCCCCAGCTCCACCACCGTGCGGGTCATGTCGTTTTCCGAGAGAGCGTAGGTGAAGTTATACGTATCGGCGTTCCCCACATGCGACGCATCCACACCCATCCCGACTCCTGCGCCAACCAAGCTGAACTTGGGCAATGTGGCAAAGCCGATCAGGCCGTCCTGCAAGCGCGACTTGCTGTCGTCCACATACCGCTCGCCGGTGAATCGCTCGAGAATGATGGTGAACTCCGCCGGTGATATCACGTAGGTCATACCCACAGCTACAGGCAGGAGGAAACACATTCCGGCAATGGCCAGAAGCGCCCGCGTCGATCCCAGGACGATCGAAGCAACCATGGCGCCGAAAATAGACGCGGCGGCAAGTGCGATCGCGGCTCGTGAAGCACTTACCAGATGGCAGATATTCACAGCAAACGTACAGAGGATCAAGAGCCACTGATTCTTGAAGACGCGCCGCTCCTTGGGCAGGAGCCACTCCCCCATGCACAACGCAACTGCCAGACCCACCCAGACGCCGTAGAAGACGGTGAAATTGAAGGTCCCGGAAACGCGAGCGACCTCCGCCCCCGGCACGCCAAATGCTTCCCCTTCAGAGCTCCGGTTCACGAATGCCGACTTGGGAGACATGGCCTGGGCAATCGCCAGAAGGCACATGGGAAGACTCAGGATCAGATTCCACCAGACAAAATTTCTGCGGTATTTGAGTGTAAAACACAGCGGAAAAATGAAGAGGCTGGGTAAATAGAAAAGATAATTATGAAGTCCCACTACCGCTACAAATGTGTCCAGTCCCGAATACACAATCTGGAACAGAGTTTGCAACGTGATCACGGTGCTCAGCAAGATCGTGTACAGCATGAGATAGCTGCGGGTGAACAGCCCCGACCAGAGGGCATAGAAATAAGCGAGAACCAGCGGAATATCCTGAAGTAGATAGAAGGCGGATACTGACGGAAACATCCATTTACGAATCGAGCCTGTGAATACGATGGTCCAGAAGGTGGCGAAAAGCAGCCTGGCCAACCATTGAACAGACGCGTCCTCCCGCGGATTCTCGACGGTAATTTCGTCCGCAAATTGGAGCGCAGTTGCCAATGACCAAACGTATCCTCGGGCTATTGACTGACCGACTTGAGCTGAACGGCTGCGTACACACCACTGAGAGCCGTGGCGAAGAGATTGTTTGTCTGCTGGCGGATGTAGCTGGTCGGAACATAGATGATGTCGTCCGGATGGATGATGGGATCGGCGATCTCGCCCTTGTACAACTTCACCTGATCCACGATGATCTCCTCGCGTTTGCCATCGACCGTGCGCAGGATGCGCATCTTCGACCGGGCTGCGACCGCGGTAATACCGCCGGCTTGCGCCAGCGCTTCCAGCATGGTCATATTTTTGACGACACCCAGACCGAAAGCGGCAGTTGCTTGACCGATGCTAAGGGCGCCGCCGATTGGAAAGATACCGGGACGATTGACTTCACCTGCTATAAAATACACTCCCGTGCTGCCCACGTGGACAATGTCGCCCGGCTGCACCATGGTGTGCAGTACCGCGGGGGTGGGTACCTCGGGATCGTAATCCAGCGAGGTCGGTGCTTCTTCGTCAGCATGGATGATCGTAAGATGATGGGCAGCCATTCCGTTGAGCCCGCCCACCTGGGAAAGAATGAACGACACCGGCGCCGGCGCATACAACGGAATCGCCTTGGGCGATATCACCTGACCGATTACATTCACAGTCATATTCAACGCGTTGTCGACTTCCACGGTCACATTGGGATCTTTGACGATTCCGCGGTTCCGCAGGGCATCTGTGATGGCGTTCTGGAATTCATCGGGGGACATCCCAGCGACGTGGATCGAGCCGGCGTAGGGCAAGTGAACGCTTCCATCAGGCGATACATGGGTATGCACTGCGCCACCCAGGTCGGGAAAGTCGTACATGTGAACTTCCAGTTCATCGCCTGGCGCTAATCCCGGACGGACGCTTCGTGCCGCCGGCGTAGATTCCTGAGCCCGGCAAGCAACCGAAAGCATCAAACACACGACCGGAAGCATCATAAGACCAGCGTTGAGGGCTTTTGTCAGTTTCACAGTAGGTTCGTCACCCGTTTCATTCTGGATTACTTGCCTGCGTCTACCGCGCGTCGATCCGTTCCCCGAAAGGTTCATATCGGGGTGAGGGGTGAGTACCAACGCTACGACACCTATTTTTAAGATATCATGTGACCTCTGTCATATAAAGCGGACAAATGCCTTGTTACCATCATGTAACCTTCGGGGTATGAAGGGGGCGCAGCCCGCCAGTAACGCCCAAAAATCACGCCAAACCCAACGCCTTGTAGACTTCCTGGGCCGCCGTTCCCAGCGCGTAGCGCCGTTGGTAACACGCCAGCGCACGCGCACGCGTCGCGATCTTCTCTTCCCCGGAAAGCGACTGAAAAGCCTCCAGAAGCCGCACTGTGCCTTCCAGTGTGTCCGGCTCCATGAGACCGGCGCCGTCTCCGGCTACATCGGGGGCGATATTGACCTTGTCGGAGATCAGCGGAATTACCCCGCAGGCCAGCGCGTCGGCCACGGCGATGCCGAAGTTCTCCTGGTGCGAGGGGAGAATGAAAGCTTCAGCTCCGTATAGAACACCCCATTTGGCCTCGCCGCGCAGCATTCCGGTCCAGGTGATCCGCTCCGCAATTCCCAGGCGCTGGGCTTGGATTTTCAATTCCGCGCCCCAGCCGGTTTCGTCGGGACCGGCCATGACCAACTGCGTTGCGGATTGCGCGACCTTGGCGAATGCCTCCAGCAGCAGGTCGCAGCCCTTTTTGGGATGAATGCGGCCCAGAAAGAGCAGGTATTTCTTCCCTTGCAGCTCCGGCCAATCTGTCAGAAATATCTGTTTTAGAATCTCTGGATCGCCGCTCGGCCCCATCGTCCCGTAGGGCACAACGACCCCGCGGAAACGGCCGAAAGGAAACCCGGCGGCGGCCACGCGCTTCTCTTCGTCGCTGGTGAAGCAGACGGCTTGTGCTGAGTTCAGATTACGGTGTTCTTGCAGAAGCCAATAGACCAGCTTCTTGAGATGCTTGAGCGGATAGCGGTTCTTGAAATACGGGTCCAGCATTCCGTGCGCA
>Ga0206981_10168_pt2 | contig 16656 bp, 13 predicted proteins | sample Alteio_BWMinCont_17_FD_153312 | JGI IMG/M metagenome (GOLD analysis project Ga0206981, IMG submission 153312) | Enriched cells from forest soil in Barre Woods Harvard Forest LTER site, Petersham, Massachusetts, United States -... | ecosystem: Environmental > Terrestrial > Soil > Temperate forest >... | reverse complement strand
GAAGCAGCGCTTGAAAAGCTTACTGATTCACCTGGTACTTTTACTTTTTCATTTACCCTGGAAGATAAATTTGGCGATAACGGACTGATCTGTGCGGTGATCCTGGAAAAGGAAAGTACAGATACTTTATTCATTGATACCTGGTTAATGAGCTGCCGGGTGCTGAAAAGAGGGATGGAAAACTTTGTGTTGAACACTTTAATAAACTTTGCCAAGGCAAAAGGCTTCAAATATTTAAAAGGCGAATACCTGCCAACCTCCAAAAATCAAATTGTAAAAGATCATTATAAAAATCTCGGCTTTTTTGAAAAAGATGCTAACTGGATTGCAGATGTTAATATCTTTAAAACAAAAGATATACTTGTTAACTATAAATAATGGAGCAAATTATTAATTATATCTATAATAAGATAGAAGCCATTAATCCTATCCATGGCAAAAAGCTCAAAAAAAATATCGCGTTTTTTGATGAACGGTATGATGAGTTAGCCAGTTCCTTTTTTAAAAAATACATTCACATCCTGCAGCTTCAAAATAAGGCATTGGATTATGCAATAGATTGCTACCTGCAAATGATTGCCGATGTAAACAGTGAGACCATTGATTTTTTACGAACAGGAAAATATACCAGTAGTACCTTCGAAGAAGTAAACCAACGGGTTTACGCCCGGCCCGAAACCATGGAATATTACATGCATGGTTTAATAATGTCGCAGTTTTTGTGGAAGCATCATTACCAAATGCTGGATTATTTTATTAACACATTGCCAGGGTATCGCGATAAAACAAAAAGCTATCTTGAAATTGGTGTCGGGCATGGGTTATACCTTTCAAAAGCCCTGGAAATTCTTGATGATAAAACTACTTTAACCGCTGTAGATATCAGCACAACCTCCATCGCGTTAGCAAAAAGTTTTATAAACGATGACCGGATTGCGTATAACCTCAAAAATATTTACGATTTTGATAATGATGAAAAGTTTGATTTTATTACGCTGGGCGAAGTGCTGGAGCACGTGGAGAAACCCTTGCAGTTGCTATTGAAAATATATCATTTGCTAAGCGATGACGGGGTATTGTTTTTTACCACCCCTACCAATGCGCCCGCTATTGATCACATTTATCTTTTTAATAATGTTAGCGAGATACAAGCGCTTGTAAAAGCCGCCGGCTTTGAAATTGAATCGGAAAAGTCATTTTTATCAGAAGATGTTTCGCCGGAAAAAGCGGAGAAGTTTAAAATAGCTATATTGTATGGAGCGTTTGTTAAAAAGGCTAAAATCACCCAATAAAAAAACACCCGGCAGGTATGAACAGAAGCGAAATATTAAGAATAGTAAATGAGGTTTTTATTGACGTACTGGATGATGAAAGCCTTGTTTTAACAGAAGAAACTTCGGCCAATGATGTTGAGGATTGGGACTCATTAAATCATATCCAGATAGTGGTGGCTGTTGAAAGACAATTTAAGATCAGGTTTACCTCGCAGGAAATTTTGAGCTGGAAAACCGTTGGCGAAATGATCAGTTCTATCAGTTCAAAAACCTTGTAGCCCAACCCTCCCCGGAAGGGAGGGCTTTAAAAAAAGCGCGAAGCTAAAGTCTCCCCTTCCGGGGGAGATTTAGAGGGGGCTACCAAGCTTTTGGGGAGGATGACATTTGTGTTTCCCTTTAACTTAATGACATTAGACATAGCTTCAGCCAATATTATAACAAAGGATTTAATCCGTTGAGGAAACTATAAATAAAGCATAAATTTATAAGTATGAAATTTCATCATATTGGAGTGGCCTGCAAAAACATTGATGAAGAAATAGCAAATATTTCTAAGATCCATACCATTGTTAAGCAAAGTCCGAAAGTTTTTGATGAACAACAAAATGCAGAGCTGGTTTTACTAACCCTGGCCGATGGCTCCAATATTGAACTGATCTCGGGCAAACAGGTAGAAACCTTCCTCAAAAAAAACATTACTTACTATCACCTATGTTTTGAGGTAGAGGATATCAACACAGAAATTGAAAGATTGGTAAATGAGAACGCATTTTTAATATCGCCGCCAAAGCCAGCCATATTGTTTCAAAACAGGCTGGTTGCCTTCCTGAACGTTTCTTATGGAATGATTGAATTGCTCAACTCAAAATAACCACGCAAATGCTTTTTACCTCCCTCCCATTTGTGTGTTTCTTTGTTATCTTTTTCCTTTTGTATTGGTATGTTTTCAGCGGCAATCTTAAACTTCAAAATGTCCTGATTTTAACAGGCAGTTATGTGTTTTATGCCTGGTGGGACTGGCGGTTTCTTTTTCTGCTGATCGGCAGCTCCGCATTAAATTACATTTTAGGCATCTATATAGACAAAAGTAAAAATGAAAAGCAGAGAAGCCTTTTACTTTGGATAGGATTAGTACAGGGATTAGGCTGTTTGCTGTTTTTTAAATATTTTAATTTTTTTATCAAATCGTTCATCAGTGCTTTTGGAGCGTTTAATGTAAAGGCTGATATTTATACGCTTAACATTATTCTCCCGCTTGGGATCAGCTTCTATACCTTCAGAACCATTAGCTATTTGTTAGATCTTAAAAGCGGGAAAATTAAACCCGCTACAGATTGGGTTGTATTTTTCTCCTACGTGGCTTTTTTCCCAAGTTTGCTCTCCGGCCCGATTGATCGCCCAAAAACTCTCATCCCGCAATTAGAAAAGAAAAGAGTTTTTGATTACAGCCAGGCATCTGACGGCATGCGTCAAATTTTATGGGGACTGTTTAAAAAAATTGTAATTGCCGATAATTGCTCCCTTTTTAATGCAGGTATTTTTGATCATTATAAAACCTTATCTGCCAGTTCCCTGCTGTTTGGCGCTTTCCTTTTTACCATCCAGGTTTATGCTGATTTTTCAGGATATTCAGACATGGCCATAGGTTTGGCTAATTTATTAGGATTTAAAATTACCCGCAATTTCAACTACCCGTTTTTTGCCCAAAATATTGCTGATTTTTGGCGCAGGTGGCATATCTCCCTAACCTCATGGTTAACTGATTATGTATTTATGCCCTTAAGCGTCTACTTCCGTGATTATGGAAAATCCGGATTGATCCTGGCCATATTAATAAACTTTACACTCATAGGCGCCTGGCACGGCGCTAACTGGACCTTTGTGTTTTTCGGGTTCCTGAACGGCTGTTTTTATATCCCCCTGGTATTAAGGGGTACGCTTAATAAAAAGAAAAAGGCCGGCGGGCAATCTGCATTAAAAGCCTTTGCAAACATGGCCGGCATGTTTATCCTGCTAATGTTTACTTTCCTCATTTTTCGTGCGGATAGCTTATCACAGGCTTTTGATTATTATGGCAAGCTATTTTCTTCTTCCCTGTTTTCGGGCTTTGTAATAACTGAAAAACTAAATACTGCCGTCATACTTTTATGCATTGCAATAATGCTGTTAGCAGAGTGGCTGCAACGGGATAAACAGCATGCATTACAAATTGATGCTATCAAAATATTCCCTGTAAGGGCGTTGATCTACTTTGGTTTAATCTTCGTCATTCTTTCTTTCAATGCCACAAAGAATGCCGACTTTATTTATTTTAAGTTTTAGGATATGATAAAGAAGCCGCTTAATAAATTTCTTTTCAAAGCGCTACTGTTTACTATGCCGGTATTCTTATTTTTTGAGATCTTGTTTCGTTTTGGCTTTTCGCCAATTGTTACCAATTCAACACTTTTTGATTTAAAAATGCTGAAGGTACAACAGCAGCATATAGAAAAGGTAAGCGTATTATCAATGGGTTCATCTATAAATCTTTACGAGCTGAACTCAAATATTGTAGTGCGAAACTTCAATCTTCACTATTATAATTTTGCATCATGGGGATTGCAAATGGTGGATCAGGACCCATTGCTGAAAGATTTTGTTAAAACCTATCATCCAAAATATGTTGTTATTTGCTCCTCCTTCCCTGAATTTATATCACCCCAAAACAATTCATATTTAAATTATATAAATGCTAATGGTTTCCTAAAAAAGAATTTCCCTGAACTGTTTTACTTTAAAAACTATAATTCACTGCATCAGATAGTCCGCAGAAAATTAACAACCTACCCGCTTAAACTGGATAATTGGGGCGGTGCAACTTTAAGGGTAAAACAAAAAGATATCGACCGCCAAAAATGGAACGAGCATGATATATTCCCTACAAGGTATACGCAAGCCAATTATAATGCATTAGATAGCATAAGCACTTTTCTGAATGTACAAAAAGTGAAATTTATTTTTGTGCAGGCGCCCATAAAGAAATCATATACCAATACGTCTTTATCCACGCAACTCATCCAATTGCACTTTGAAAGATGCAAATCAATTGTTGAAAAGCAGGGCGGGATCTATTTAAACTATTATAACCCGGTTGTATTTACAGATAGTTTATTTTTTGACCAGTACCATTTACAGGATACCGGAGCTATTATATTTACCAAAGAGGTTGTAGCTGATTTGAAGAAGATCATCAAATAGAATAGTTCACTTTGTACTCTATTTAACGGCGCACATGCAGGGCTATTAAAACAGAATTAAATTTCAGACAATAAAAACTCTGTGCATCTCTGTACTTTCTTAGCGTACTTTGCGGTTAAAAATAAACCGCAGAGTGCACAAAGAAGGCGCGAAGATCACAGAGAGCAAATGTTATTTTGAGTATTTTTAGATTAAAGACTTTTATTTCCGGCTGCCTAAACTAATTATTCTTTAACCACCTCATTTAATATCGGATGATCCAAAGCGGAAATTTTTGTATGGCCACTCTTCAGCTCATCAAACACCACAATTTCATTTATCCCCTTTTTAAGCCATCCTGCCGGAATATATATAGTTTGCTGCGGACCGATGTTCCAGTATTTACCCAAATTATGTCCGTTTAAAAACACAAAACCTTTGCCATAACCATGCATGTCAAGGTAGGTATCGCCAACCGCCTTTAAAGTAAATGTCCCCTTGTATAGCGCGGGCTGAAGTTTGCCAGCAGCTTTATTAGCTGAATATTTAAAGCTATTAACTGTAGTGAAAGGGAATTTATACATTTTCCATCCGGTAAGCTCCGTATCATTCAAAGTAACCTTCTCGGTAATTCCATGGCGGTTATCTATCAGGAAAGGCCCGTAGTTGATGCGCCCATTATTCTCAACAAGGATGTCTAAAACATCGCCTTTTTTGGCATCGCTTATTTGCAGCGAATCTTGTTTAAACCGCCTGTCTAATACACTGATGCGTTTACCATTTAAGTAAACAGTGGCATAATCGCGCATTTCCTTAATCTTTAAAAGGCCTGATGCTGCATTTTTAAGCGTGGTGCGGTATAGCACAAAGCCATAACCCTGGTTCAAATCTTCAAAGCATAGCGGCTTAGCCGAAACAACGGGTACCCCTGTGTTGCCGAACAAAGCAGCCCTGCTCACCAGGTTAATGTTTGGAATAGCCATGGCCTTATTTGTTGCCGGCACCGCAGGTAGTTTCTCACCTGCCGGTAAGTGTTTCTCAATTACTTCCCTGAATTTATAAAACTTGGCCGTTGGATTACCTGATTCATCCAGCGGTGCATCATAATCATAGCTGGAAGTTTGTGGCTCATAAGGATCCTTCTTGTTCATATTGGCGCCATTCATAAAGTCGCGCGTGGTGCCGCCGTGAAACATATAAAGGTTAATAGAGATGCCTGCGGTTAAAACCTCATCCAGCTTTTTAGCATCTTTATCGGCATTGCTGCCGGCATGCGGCGTGCCCCAGCTATCAAACCAGCCCGGGTACCATTCGGCTATATAATATGGTCCTTTACCATCATGATATTTATTGATCAGGGCTTTTACCGCTTTAGGATCATCAAGTCCATTTACTGCCGGTAAATAGCCCGGCAAATAACCCGCCGGCAATTGTGTAGGACCATCGCAGGTAAAGAGCAAGCCGCTAAAACCGCCCTCACGGAATATTTTACGGTTAATATCAAGGTATTCCTTATCGTTGCTATATGAGCCGTATTCGTTTTCTATCTGCACCATTAAAATATTACCGCCATTGGTAACCAGTAACGGCGAAAGCTGTTTACCCAGCTGCATAATGTAATCATGGTAATATTTTAAAAACTTAGGGTCTTTGCTGCGCACTTTCAGCGTTTTATCTTTTAGCAGCCACCACGGGTAACCGCCAAACTCCCACTCCGCACACACATACGGACTTGGGCGTAATACAACCCAAAGGCCTTCTTCTTTTGCAATCCGTACAAACTCTGCAATATCGTTATTACCGGTAAAATCATATTTCCCTTCCAGGGGTTCCTGTGCATTCCAGAAAACATAGGTACCAATAGAATTTAAACCCATGGCCTTTGCCATTTTCATCCGTTGCCGCCAATAAGCGCGTGGAATGCGGGTGCAATGCATTTCGCCCGAGATGAGCTGCAATGGCTTGCCATCCAATAAAAATGTTGAATCGCCAAGTGCAAAAGTGTGACTGGCTTTCTGAGCGCTGCACAGGTTTGAAATGGTAACTAATGCAAAAAGTAATACGGCAAGTTTTTTCATCTGTTTTGGAGAATTAATTGGTGAGGCAAAGTAGTGAAATAAAATAAATGTCGCAAATACATTAATTTTATTACGCAATACATTTGTTTAGCAGGGCAAACGCATTAAATAAATCATTTTTTCTTATGGCTTACTTAGCAAATTTAAAGGAGGCTCCGATGGAGCCTTGTAAACTTTTAGCATTTTGTCTATAAACAGGTTGCTCCTATGGAGCTCGATAAATGTTTTAATACTGATTTTTCACTCAAGGGAGTGTCCTGTTTATAGAAAACCATAATATCCCCGTTTGGGCTCCATCGGAGCCTCCTTTTAATGCATTTGTTCTTGTTTGTTTAGCCTTTAATTTTTATAAATTAAAAATAAAATTTACCTTGCATCAGGAAATGGTGTCTTCCTTTCAAAAACCGCATTCGCTGATGACGCCTGCAACATCGATCAAAAGCAATAAAGCTTGTTGATATAAAGTTTGTGGGTGAAAAATTCAAACACTGTACCTGGTAATAATCAAATCCCGGAAATACGCGGTCGGATGTTTATTGCCTGCCCTTTTGTTAAACCTAAAGCCATTAAATCATAATGACTGAAAACAGAGCTATCCCCTTTAAAGAACATTTTACCATTGTGAAGCACCTGGTTCGGTGGACCATTATGACCATACCTGTTGCTATTGCTATTGGCAGCATAGTAGCTTTTTTTCTATGGCTGCTTACCGCTGCCACTCATTTCCGGTTCGATCATAAATGGCTATTATTCCTGCTGCCGCTGGCCGGTTTGCTCATTCATTTTATTTATCAAACAGTTGGTAAATCCTCTGAAAAAGGCAACAACCTGATAATAGACCAAATTCATGAAGAAGGCGCGGGCGTACCCAGGAAGATGGCGCCGGTTATTTTATTCACTACCGTAATAACACATTTATTTGGCGGCTCAGCCGGGCGTGAAGGCACAGCCGTACAGATAGGCGGCAGCATTGCTGCTATGTTTGGCAAATGGTTTAAATTAAACGGACCGGATACCCGACTCATCCTTACCGCAGGAATAGCAGCTGGTTTCGGGGCCGTATTTGGCACGCCGGTTACCGGGGCAATATTTGCCATGGAAGTTTTGACAATTGGCCGGATAAAATACGATGCATTGCTACCGGCTTTAATAGCGGCAGTAGTTGGCGATATAACAGTAGGCGCATGGCACGTTAACCATACACAATATCATATCGCAATAGTACAACACACTCCCGGTTTGATAAGCGATTACCTGCATTTCGATTTATTTTTGCTGGGTAAAGTAATTATTGCATCCGCAATTTTTGGGCTCGCCAGCTTCCTTTTTGCGGGAATGGTGCATGAAATAAAAAACATCTGCCTTAAACTGTTTAAACATAATTGGATGATTCCCGTATTTGGCGGATTGGTAATCATCGGCCTCACCTTCCTTAATGGCAAGCCAGATTACCTGGGCCTCGGCGTTGATGCTGAATATCATGGTGCTGTAACTATCCCCTCGGCCTTTAATGCAGGCGGGGCGGATACCTGGAGCTGGCTCTGGAAAACTATATATACAACCGTTACCCTTGCCACAGGCTTTAAGGGTGGCGAGGTAACGCCATTATTCTACATTGGGGCAACTTTAGGCAATACCTTATCGGCTTTATTAAACGCGCCCGTTGGCCTGTTTGCCGCCCTGGGCTTTATTGCTGTATTTGCCGGAGCCACCAATACGCCGCTGGCCTGTACTTTTATGGGCATTGAATTATTTGGAGGCGAGCATGCCCTGTTATTTGCCGTTGCTTGTTTTACCGCTTATTTTTTTAGCGGCAATTCAGGCATTTACAGCTCACAAAGAATAGCTGTCCCGAAAATATTGGATGATGATTTTCCGGGTGATGGATCTGTTTCCGACGCCGCTAAACGGCGGGGATACATATATGAAAAATTGAAGAAATATTATATCCCTTTAAAACGAAAAAGCAAGCAGTAAGCAGCTATCTGCTTTGCGTCCCTTACTTAATTTTTACAGGTATAGGCTCCGAATAAAAAAAAGCACGGCTGTCAACATCAACAAGTTTAACCTCCATGGTTTCGCTGCTTTTTTTAATGTTAACATTAATGCTGCCGTCAGCATTAACCGGCACATTAACAAATTTCCTATTATCCGCTTTTGCAGGCGTAATAAAGCCTTTTATAAGATTTACACTTAAGGCAACAGCTATAACGGTAAGTACAATTTTTGTGTAAAGATCAGTTTTCATAATTATTATTTAAGGTTTAAGAATTAGCAAAAAATACTGGTGTATAAAATTATTTTTTATACAGCCGGCTTAATAAGTCATCACACATAATGGTTAACTCATGTTCTGTTCCCGGTGCTGCATCATTGCATAAACAAACAATGCCAATGTGCTGCGACGGGCATACAAGGCAATAAGTTGTTGTGCCAAAGCTCCCGCCCGCATGCATTACCTCCCGGGTTCCGTTTGGTAGTGTTTTCGAAAACCAAAATAAACCAATGTCATTATCACCCTCTGCCGAATGCTTAAAAGTTACCTGGTGGGCCAGCGCTATTGCAGGGGCTTTCTCATTCATATTCACCTTTAAATAGCTCAGCATATCATCAACTGTAGATTTAATGGAAGCAGCTGCCGGAACACTTACCCATTGCAAAAGCAATGGCATTTGCATCCCTTTTTCATTATAGCCTTTTGCAAAGCGGGCCTTATCTGAGTAATTTACCGAAAACCTGGTATCTTCCATATGGTTTGGCTTTGTTATGTATTTTTTCACCAGGTCTGCATAACTCATATGATAAACCTTTTCCAGGATAATACCGATCAATTGGGCCCCTGCATTTGAATAATTAAATTGCGAGCCGGGAATCCTATTGATTTTTATTTTCGTTACCTCATCTAAAAAACGTTTTTCCGAAACGTTTTTATAAAGATTAATGATCTGTTCCGGAGAAAGGCTTTTTTTGTAATCGGGTACATTTTTGGGAAGGCCCGAAGTATGGTTTGCGAGGTTGATGATCTTTACTGAATGTCCCTCATATACCAGGCCCGGATAAGAACCATCAAGGTATTTTGTAACATCATCATTTAAACTGATCTTTTTCTCCAGTACCGCGTGTGCAAGTAAGATCCCTGTAAATGATTTGGTTATTGAAGCTATTTCATAAATAGTTTTTGCAGTTGGTTTTACTTGTCTACCCTTTTCAATACTTCCATAATTATAGGTATGGCTGCTGCCATTTTCAACTATACCTATTGAAAGGCCAACATGAACAGGGTTGCTTGTAAACTTCAACCCTGCTTTATCAACTTCTTCATTTAATGATCTTTCCGCCTGGTTTTGTTTATGACTAGCCTGACAAAAGGCAGCCAGTATATTTAAAACAAGAAGAAGTATTACTGATATTTTTATCTTCATTTAGTACTTACATATGTTTGTAATATACATTCGCGGATATGTATATGATAATTGACAGTATCCCCAGGACCATCACTATTAAATCGCGTTTGGAAAATTTGCGAATTGACTTATCCTTACTAAAGTATCTTATAAATACAATTAGTGCCCATATGGGCATTGCAAATAAAAAAATTGTAATTATTATTAATACAATCGTTAATGCCATAGCATGTTTTCCGTTGATTTACAAGGCAATTTAAATCTTATAAATCAAATTATAAAATGCCTTAACTCATATTACTTTCAAACTAGAATAGTCCCAGCTGCCCTTTATCGTCCATATCAATATCATCCGGATTGGTTATCTCAAAATCTATCTTTTTAGGGGGAGATTCCACTGATTTTTGGGATGATTCCACCGATTGATCAGCTGGTTTTGCAGGTTGTTCAGCAGGTGGCTTTACAGATTCTGGCTTAACTTCAGCTGGCTTCTCAGGCGCTTTTACCACAGGCCTTTCAACCTCAGCTGCATCCGTTTCATCAGCTATACTACCCGCCTCATCAGCGATCATTTCCTCTGCCTCAGTTACATCTGTTTCATCAGCTATCCCACCTGCTTCGTCAGCGATCACTTCCTCCGCTTCAGGTTCAATTTCAGCAATCAGCTCAACAGACTTTATAACCTGCTGCGATAAGCGGTTACCCATTGCTTTCATCCCCTTAACATCAATCACAATTGAAAGATCAACCTCAAGCGTTTCCGGTGTTTGTTCTTTACCTCTCAGCTGCTCAACCTTTACAACAGGCTGCGAAGAGCCCGAGATCAGTACCAGTTTCGAACCATTCTCATCGCTGATAATACTTACCTGCTTGCCTATGGCGAGGTTATCAAACACAAACCTTTTTACCATATAGTTTTTCGATTTACCATCAATATGGATAGCCGAATAAACTTTTGCAGCATCGTACTTTTCAATCACTATCATTTTATCATCAAAGTGATTGTTCAGGTCAAAGCTGGTCAGTTCGTAGATTCCATTATTAAGTACAGTTAAGATCCTGTCGTCGCCGTCAAATTCGCCCAGGTATTTACCACGGCCATCAGCATTCAAACGTTTTAAAATATCGTCATACCAGATTTTTCTTCCGGCCAGGGTTGAAACACCCTTACTTTTCAGAATGATCTTTTTAACCGGGTATTTGGTAATGATATTACCCATCGAACCCCGGCCTTTTATGGCCAGCGCTGCAAAATCCTCGTCGAACTGTAGCTTTTTGAGCTTACTATGCGGCTTCAACTGTACGTTAACAATTTCTGCTTCGCCGTTAGGGTTGGCGCTAAAATATAACGACCGGCTTCCTTTGGTACCCTTGGTTAAATCGTATTCCTTATCGCGGGTAACGCCTACAACCGAGAAACGTTTAATGTAGCTTACCCCGCTCTGCCCGTCTTTGTAGATCATGTTATAAACGGTACGCTCATCGTTCTTTTTAAATACGGCTACGTGGATAATTTCTTTCCCAACAAAAACCTTATCCTGGATCTTGGTGATCAAACAGCGTCCATCTTCTCTAAATACAATGATCTCATCAATATCCGAGCAATCGGTTACAAATTCGTCCTTCTTTAAACCAGTTCCTATAAAGCCATCAACGCGGTTAACATACAGCTTGGCATTTGCCAATGCAACCTGGGCGGCTTCTACCCTGTCGAAGGTACGCAGCTCGGTTTTACGTTCGCGGCCTTTGCCATATTTTTCCTTCAGTTTCAGGAACCAGGAAATAGTATAGTCAGTTAAATGTTTTAGGTGATGTTTTACCTCTTTTATTTCGGCTTCCAGGCCCTTTATCTGCTCATCCGTTTTCTTTACGTCAAATCGGGTAATGCTGCTCATTGGTTTATCAATAAGCTTCTTATAATCTTCGGGAACTATAGTCCGGTAAAATAGCGGGAAGAATGGCTCAAACAACCGGTTCAACACCTCAAGCACCATTTCAAAATTGCTGGAAGTTTCATAGTCAGGATGCTTGTACATCCCTTCCTGGATAAAGATCTTAAGCAGCGAACTGAAAAAGATCTTTTCCATCAGCTCTTTCAGCCTGATCTCCAGCTCCATTTTTAGCAGCTGACGGGTGTAATGCGTGCTTTCGGTAAGCATGTCATTCACACTCATAAAGCGTGGCTTATCGTGCTGTATTACGCAGGTATTGGGCGAAATGGAAACCTCGCAATCAGTAAATGCATAAAGGGCATCGATAGTAACATCGGGTGAGATGCCGGGAGCCAGGTGCACCACAATTTCCACGCTGCTTGATGTATTATCTTCGATCTTTTTGATCTTGATCTTGCCTTTTTCGTTTGCCGCTACAATACTTTCCATTAAGCCGCCGGTAGTTGTGCTAAACGGAATTTCAGTTATAGCCAAAGTCTTTTTATCGCGCTCTTCTATTTTTGCGCGGATCCTTACCTTACCACCCCGCTGACCATCATTATAAGCCGAAGCATCAGCCATACCACCAGTCGGAAAATCCGGCATCAGGTTTGGCAGGTTGCCTTTCAGCACCTCAATAGACGCATCTATCAGCTCTATAAAATTATGAGGCATGATCTTGGTGGCCAAACCTACGGCAATACCATCAGCCCCTTGCGCAAGCAACAGTGGAAACTTAACCGGCAATGTTATGGGTTCGCGGTTACGACCATCATAGCTGGCTTGCCAGTCGGTAGTATCCGGGTTAAAAACAACTTCGAGTGCAAATTTTGAAAGCCGGGCCTCAATATAACGCGGGGCGGCTGCGGAGTCGCCTGTTACGGGGTCGCCCCAGTTTCCCTGGCAGTCAATCAGCAGGTTTTTTTGGCCTATCTGCACCATGGCGTCACCAATAGAAGCGTCACCATGGGGGTGATATTTCATGGTATTGCCTATTACATTGGCTGCCTTGTTAAAACGCCCGTCGTCCATCTCTTTAAGCGAGTGGAGGATGCGGCGCTGCACTGGTTTTAAACCATCATTTATATGCGGAACGGCACGGTCAAGAATTACATAGGATGCATAATCCAGGAACCAGTTTTCGTACAATCCATCGAGTGAGGTAACGTTGTGTAGTTTTTCTTCGCTATTTGCAGGTATCTCGTCTTGGTTTAAATCTTCACTCATTATTAGCTAAAAAATATAAAGGGTAAAGATAGGGATTATGCGCAGATGTTAGGATTTTGGATGTGCCGATTTTTAAACACATTATTAATTTTTAACAATGGTGTTAGCTGGTTAGTTTTTTAACACGGAGATGCGGAGAAGACACGGAGAGCACTGAGTTTTTGTGGGCGATAAGATTTATGTTTTTATTACGCGACGGACACCGTCTTTTAGCAATAACACATTAAAGTTTATTAATAAACCTAATTTACAACCTGAAACTTTTAAATAGGTTAATACTTGTGCTAAATGAATATCGGCTAAATTCTCAACTGCTTTAATTTCCACTATTAGTTTATTCTCAACTACTATATCAAGCCGATACCCACAATCCATCCTAATTTCTTCATATATCAGTGGTAAAGGTTTTTCTTTTTCTACATATAAACCCTTTTTGAACAACTCATAAAACAGACATTCTTTGAAAGCTGATTCTAACAGACCGGGTCCTAATGTTTTATGAACAGTTATTGATGCTCCTATGACTTCGGTTGCTAAATCATTCTCAATTTGCATTTTAGTTTTTTTGTGACTTTTGGTTTGTGACTAATAAAGATAGGACAATTTATAAATTTTTAAATTATTTAATGGCGTTTTTTAACGCGGAGACACGGAGAATTCACAGAGGACACAGCGTTAAAAAATAAACTCTATCTCAATTTTTCTATTAAACAATCCCTCTCTGTTCTCTCCGTGCCTCCTCCGTATCTCTGTGGTAAAAACAACGAGTTATTTCTCCCAACTCGCCCCCCTTACCTCTTTCCGCTCACCAATATTCCCATCCGGAATAACCACGGCTACCCATGGCGTATCATCCGATGTAATTTTACCATGCCATTCAAAACTTGCTGCCGCGCCGGGTTTTAGATTAATTTCTTTTGAAACAGATGTAAGTGTAAGGTTATCTGCACGGATGCTAAAATTATGCTTACCATTACCAATGGCATTCACCTTAATAACCAGCTCACCTGTTGCTGAAACAGTTTTTGAAATCCCGTAGCTTAAAAAGTTATTACTTAGCAAATCCAGGTTATAATTTGATCCCGGTAAAAAAGTTTGTGTTTGTGAAACGCCGTTGCTGATTACGGTGTATTTCCCTTCCGGCAACATCGCTTTAAAATGTCTGGCTTTATCTACAGGTACGCTGATGTTTTGTTGTGAGCTAACGCTTTTAAATAGTATCGTGCCATTTGCTTTTCCTTCAACCATTGCCGGGCCTTCCAGGTCTTTCAACAGCCATACCCAGCGGGATACCGGATGCACCCAGATCTCTTTATAAGTCCACATGCTTTGTACCGGCCAGTAGGGTGCATCATTCTCGTCTTTGGTTTGGATCCCTACCGGCAAACCGCCCACCATATCTCCTGATGAAGGCGTATAAAGCGGCACATAATCATACCCTTCGCCATACATGGTGCTTGCCGAAAAGGGATTACGCCCAATGATCCATTCCAGCTGATGCGTAGCCAATTGCGTTGATGCCAGGTCGCCGCGTAATTGGGCAGCACTTGCCAGAGCCTGCGCCTGCGGCAAAATAGTGCCGAAATGACCGCGATAATCCATCCATACCGGGAACATGCGCAAATAGTGTCCTTTGCCTAAAGGAATCCCGGTTAACACTTGTTTACGGAACGATTCCTTTCTGCTCTCCGGCACATGCATATATTCGGTATCTGCATATATCGAAGCAGGCATTACGCTGTAAGGCGCTGTATATTTTGCTATTTTTTTAAGATATTCTGAATAAAGCGTAACTGTCGAATACCATTTTATCCAATCCGGGTTATTGGGGAAGGCATCGCAAAGTGCGGTGAGCGCCAGCGTTGGCCCCTGCTCCCTGCCGCGGTGGCAGTAATGCAGGATTCTTTCTTTTGCGGTTGAGGTATAAAAAAAGCCGGTAAGCGGCACGTCCCAATCGGGGCGTTTGCGCTGCTGTGCATTCATTATGGTTGGTGCAAGCTCCGCAGCTTTGGCTTCATACTTTTTATTGCCGGTTGCCCTCCATAAATTTACAGAGGCAAGGATAGCCTGCGCGGGCAGTTCATCCTCCACATTATCCGAATCAAAAGTAGCCCTGAACATCTCTTTTGATGGCTTGAAGGATTGCATGCCATCTACAGCAAACTGCCAGTCGGCCTCTGCCATTTTAAGGGCGTAGGCTGCTAAACGCGGATCGCTTTCTTTTAAAACCCTGGCTGCTATCGCCTCGGCATTAGCCGCCTCAAAGTTTGCCAGCGGACTATTTTTTGCTGTCGCCACTATATCGTCATCATCCCCGATTATATTATTGGTACGCCTGCTGTTTATCGATCCAACATTTCTGAATCCGTCGCCAAAACTTGTTTTAAGAATCCACGCCAGTCCCCATTTTGCTTCTTCCAATACCCGATCATACAGGGCCGGGTTTTCCCTACTGACATGCAGCTTTTCAGCCATACTGAACAGGCCAACAGTAATTTCGCTGGTATTCTCCACCCCCTGGGTTAAATCGCCGGCATCGTGCCAGCCACCGTTTATAACAATTCGTTTATCATTATGCACACAGGTCCAGTCCTGGTGCTCCACACCATGGATCCCCGGAATATCAGCCCCACATCGTTCCGAGTAAAAAAAGTTAAGGGCCTTCCAGATGGTTCTTTCATAAACATCCGCATCAATCCGGAAAGGCCTGGTAACCACATTACCTGCCGATAGTATATAGGTTCCCGGCGTATGCACTTCCGAAAAATCCATCACCTGGAAATTGCCGATATGTGAAGTTGTTTTTTGGATAGCTTTAGTCAGCACCACCTTACCATTGTCCTGGTTGATCAACTTAAAGACTTTTGCGTCAATATTATTGGCGATAGCTGTTTTTTCGGCCCCGGTTTGGTAACCTGTATGTGCAAATGAGATCTTGTTCTTCGCTACATCCCAGCCCTCGGTTTTATCTGCATCCACCTTTTCAAGCTCCATCTGGTCGAAATAAAAACGGATCTTATTTGCTTCTTCCGGGTAATTGCCCGATAAACCATATGACATTTCGAAGCTGGTTATCTTATCTCTTTCCACATTGCTGATCTCCCAAACCACGTGGTTCCATTCATGATTTTTGAGGTTCAGTGAAGTTTGGCCCTCCTGAGCAAAAACTGCAGGCAACTTTATCTTACCATCATTATACAGCCAGCAATCAAGCGCAGTGGTATAAAAGCCGGGCAGATCAGGGTAGATCCAGATGGAAATGCGGTTATATCCTGTCCAATCCTCATCCTTAAAAGCCTTCCTCACACCCGAACGCCCCCAGTGCCGACCGTTCTTTGGCGGATCGCCGGCAAGCCGTGTGGGGCTAGTCATTAGTAATGACTGGCTGCCTTCATGAACAATGTCTTTACTTAATTTGATCTCAGCAACCGAGGCGCTTGAATCAGTAGAAGTGATCACTTTCCTGGCATCAACCATCGCTACGCCCGATGTGGTAAAGGAGGTCCACCCATCAAGGCTCTCCATG
>Ga0206981_10222_pt1 | contig 16666 bp, 17 predicted proteins | sample Alteio_BWMinCont_17_FD_153312 | JGI IMG/M metagenome (GOLD analysis project Ga0206981, IMG submission 153312) | Enriched cells from forest soil in Barre Woods Harvard Forest LTER site, Petersham, Massachusetts, United States -... | ecosystem: Environmental > Terrestrial > Soil > Temperate forest >... | reverse complement strand
GAACTCGGCTGGATGGCCCAGGGCGTAGTCGACACCATCATGGTCGGCCGCCTCGGCCCCGTCTCGATCGGTGCCGTCGCCGTCGGCAACGCCGTCTTCTATACCCCATCGCTCTTCGGCATAGGCCTGCTTCTCGGCCTGGATACCGTAGTCGCCCAGGCCTACGGCCGCAAAGACTTCGACGAATGCCATCGCTGGCTCGCGCAAGGCATCTACCTGGCCATCGCCATCACGCCCATTCTGATGATTCTCGTCGCGTGCGCCAGCCTGGGCTTCGCCCGCGTCGGCATCACTCCCGAAGTCGCCACGCCAGCCGCGGAGTACCTCCGCATGTTGGACTGGAGCATCCTCCCGCTCCTCATCTACGGAGCCTCACGCCGCTACCTGCAAGGCGTCGGCCAGGTCCGGGTCATTACCCTCACCTACATCGGCGCCAACCTGCTCAACTGGGGAGGGAACTACGCGCTCATCTACGGCCACTGGGGTTTCCCCGCAATGGGCGTATGTGGTTCAGCGCTCTCGACAGTAGTCGCACGCATCCTCATGGCCGCATCGCTCATGGGCTTCGCCTGGCGCTACGAACGCAAGCGCGGCCATCCACTCTTTCGCCACTGGGCCGGTCCGCAACTCGCACGTATCCGCCAACTCATCCGCCTGGGATTGCCCGCAGCCGGCCAGATCACGCTCGAAGTCGGCGCCTGGAATATGGCAACCCTGTCCGCCGGCTTTCTCAACCCCATCGCGCTCGCCACGCACCAGATCGCCATCAACTACGCCAGCATCACCTATATGATCCCGTTGGGAATCTCTGCCGCAACCGCAGTAAGCGTCGGCCACGCTGTTGGAGCAGGCGACAAAGCACGAGCCCGCCGCGCCGGATGGCTCGCCCTCGGTCTCGGCACAGCTTTCATGATCCTCGCCGGCATCGTCTTCTTCATCGCGCCCAAGCCGCTGATCGAGCTCTACACCCACGATCCACAAGTCCTGGCCGTCGGTCCCAGCCTGCTCTGGATCGCCGCCGCATTCCAGATCTTTGACGGCGTCCAGACCGTTTGCACCGGCGCACTGCGCGGCCTCGGCGAAACCCGCGCGCCCATGTTCGCCAACTTCGTCGGCTATTGGATTCTCGGCCTGCCGCTCGGCCTCATCCTCTGCTTCGTCCTCAAGTGGGGCATCTACGGCATGTGGATCGGCCTCACGCTGGCCCTGATTGTCATCTCAACAATCTTGCTCCTGCGTTGGCGCAAGGAATCCGAGCAGCTCTGCGCCGGTCAGGACGTGCCACTCCAGATCTGAACCCTACCGCTGGCTAGCCTCGCCGGCCGCGACCTTCTGATTGAACGCCTGCGATGCTCCACGTGGAACACTCAGCGATCGCCAATGCGCGCTCTGCATATGCTTCGCCAGAAAGACGATCTGTCCGCAGTGATAAGGATAATGAGCAAGCTGGCGATTGATGGCCTGCATCACCGAATGCGCCTCGCCGCGAATCGTCACTGTCCGCGCCAGATCGGCTTCGGTCAGCGGCTCCAGGGCAGAGAAGAGCGCCTGCCAGCCGTGCTCCCAGCACTCATGCACGCCGTGGCGGGTCTGCGGTGGATTGCAGAATTCCTCATCGCGATTGCGCGTCGGCTTCTCGCCATCTGAATGCAGAAAATCAGTCCAGCGCGAAATCATATTGCCCGAGACATGCTTCGCGATAATCGCGACGGAATTCATCTCCGGGTCGAGCACCTGGAAATACTGCTCGTCGGTGAGCTGGCTCATCGCGCCATCGGCCAGCCGCTTGTAATAGTGAAAGACCCCAATCGCATCTTCAATATAGGACGTCGTAAATTTCAGAGCCATTACAACACCTCCTCATCTGACGCCAATATTGTAGGTAAACCGGAGGCACAATCGTCCCGCAACGCAAAAAGGGCCGCTTGCCGCGGCCCTTCGTCTTCTAATTAGGTGGCTTAACCCTTCGCTGCGGCCTCGATCTCCGCCCACTCCGCGTCGCTCAAGGTCACATCCACAGCCTTCACATTCTCCTCCAGATGTTCCACCGATGATGTACCGGGAATCGGCAAGATTACCGGTGAATGTTGCAGCAGCCAGGCCAGCGAAAGCTGGCCGACCGTTGCGCCGTGCTTCTTGGCAGCAGCATCGAGAACGCCGCCCGACTGCGCCAACTTGCCGGCTGCAACAGGGAACCACGGGATAAAGGCGATCCGGTTCTTCTCGCAATACTCCAGCACATCCTCATGCGCACGGTCGCTCAGGTTGTACTTGTTCTGCACGCTCACGATCTCGACGACCTTGCGCGCCTGCTCAATCTCCGGCACCTTCACTTCACTCAACCCGACATGCCGAATCTTGCCTTGTTTTTGGAAGTCCTTGATAACGCTGAGCGACTCTTCGACCGGCGTCTGCGGATCGATCCGGTGCAGTTGCCAGAGCTGAATCGTCTCCTCCTTCAGATGACGCAGACTCATCTCCACCTGCTGAATCAGGTAGTCGGGACGACCTAGCGGCTGCCACTTCCCAGGACCCTGCCGCGTCAGTCCACCCTTGGTTGCAATGACCAGACCCTTGGGGTAGGGAGCCAGGGCCTCCGCGATCAGCCGCTCGCTTACATCCGGCCCATAGGCGTCCGAGGTGTCAATGAAGTTGACGCCCAGTTCCACAGCCCGCTTTAGTACACGTTTTGAATTCTCAGCATCCGTCGGCTCGCCCCAAACCCCATCGCCTACGATGCGCATGGCGCCGAATCCCAGACGGTTTACCTCAAGCTCACCGCCCAATTTGAACGTCTTCGCAATATCACTCATATTTTTGGTAGATGCAGTTTGGCGGCACAATGGTTCGCCGATTTCTCAACCTGCGCAGCCTGCGATTCGGTGCAAACGCTATTTTTCGTACTTTAACAATTCCTGCTCAACTTGTTGAAAAGAAATATCATCGGGCAATCTCTTGAACTTGGATTTCTCCTCATCCTCCTGTTCAGAAATGCTCTTGAAGAACAAGGCGTGGCCTTGAATGTGAACGTGCGTCTCTGTGATCTGCCACACGTTGCTGTCGAGTTGCCGACGCTCCACGTCGAAGGTACCGCCGGCCTTGAGCGTAGCCAACAAGCCGCCGCCGAACTTCACATCGCGGACCAGGTGGCCTTTCAGGCTTACGATCCGGTGTTGGGCGTCATTCACCGTCATGTCGCCCTCCATTGCAGCGAAGACGCGCGCCTCCCGGTTTGGAGCATGGAATTTCGAATCGGGCTTGAAATGCAGAACCGTATTCCCGTCATGGCTACCCGTCGTGGTCCAGGTGAAGGCATCTGGCAGCAGCTTCGTTAGGTCTGTAGCCTGCTGTTCGTCATGCTGGCCGGCCTTTCTTTGCTGAGCCTGAGCATCGGAGTCGCGTATGAACTCGTCCATTTTTTTGCGTTGCTGGTCGGCAGGGAACTCCTGGCCATTTTGCCTCATCACCCGGTGAAGATCGCCCTTAGGCGTTTCCGCGACCCACTGGGTCACCTCGCTTTTCGGTTTCTTGTCCACATCGAAATAAAGCCAGCGAGAATGGTCGTTGTCGTTCGCTGTGAGTTCAGTCTTCACAGCTTGTTGCACGATTTGTTTCGCGTCTTCACCGAGTGCAGCTCTGGACAATCCGATCAAACCGAGCAAAATCAAGCACCAGCACCAAGATCTTCTCTTGAGCATCGCCCATCCTCTAAACTTCGACTCTTCATTGGGATGCCTGCTGAATGATCGGCGTTATCCCTCTACGTACCAAAGGGCACACCTATGGGAAGGCGAACTCAAAAGGGTTGGTGAAGTTGATAACAGGCTTTAATATCAGCGATTCAGGCCCCGTACGTTAAATAAGAATCCATAGCTATTACGTCTGATAACAGATATTCTGTAACGTAAACCTAGATAAAACTTGCAGTACATCGCTACCCCACCCCGATCTTGTAGAAGAATACTTAGTTCCATATTTTGAAACGAATAGGTGTCATCTACTCATGTACTACTAAAGAAATTTCTACTCATCTATCAGAAGACAAGAAGGATGAGTCTTCCGGAAAAATTTGCAATAGATCCTGAGGAGCGATCCCCTTCATGCAGTTCATCTCCGCGCATCCGTTCTTTCTGTGGCAAGGTGAACATGACACCGGCTGGTTCCATACGACCACGCCATTGCCTTCCGGCCGCCAACGACCCACCCCGCCGATGCCGCTATAGACTGCCACGCACGGAGTCCCCACGGCTGCGGCGACATGAGCAGCAGCCGAGTCTACGCCATAGAGAGCTTCCGCATAGCGAACCGTGGCCACAAACCCGCTCCAGGAAAGCTTGCCACAGGCATCTACCAATCCCGGAATGCCTTCCATCACTTCCCGGATCTTCGCCTGTTCGCGCTGGCCCGCGCCGGTAAAAAGAACGCGATGGCCATCGGTGCGGCGATCCCTCAGCCCCTCGCTCAGTTCCCTCCAGAAACTGGCCGAGAGCTCTTTCGCGGGCACGCCCGATCCGATGTGGATTACGCTATAGGAGGTCCGATCCCGTTGAGCGCCTCCAAACAGAGCGATGACTTCCGCCATCGCCTGCGGACTTGTGGGAGGAAGAGACGAGCGGCGGAGCCTGATGTGCTCTTCACCGATACCCAACGCGTGCAGCAGCGCCTCAAGACAGGCCCCTTGGCTGATAAACGCGGCGTTATCGGCGGGATATGCCGCCAGGACAGTGGCCAGCGGAGCCCACAGACTCTGTTTGAAGGCAGCTCGCATCGGAATTCCAGCCTGCCAAGTCAACTCTACGAAATCCGGACGCGAGGGGTGAAGTGAGATCGCGATGTCGTAGCTCAGAGCGCGCATCTGCCGGAGCGCCGATCGACGCGTGGCCCAATATCGGTATACTTTGACGGCCAGTCCAATCGCCGCGCGGTTCAATCGCCAGTGGTCGATCTCGTGTGTGAATGAAACCTGTGGATGTTCGCGCAGCACTTCCCGCGCCCAACTGCCACATGCGATGCCGATTTCCACCCCAGGAAATGCGCTGTGCAGCACAGGCAGCAGCGACGAGGCGATCACCATGTCCCCGATGTGGGCGCCGTTCAGTAGCAGAATTCGTTTTGGACGTAAGGCTCGGACATCTCGCCTTGGTTGAAGCAGGAGAAGGGCTCGCAGAGGAAGAAAAAGGGCTGCCCGGGCACATCGCTTGGCCAGGCGCAGGACTGAAATTGTCATGCGGCCGTCTCCCCGTGGTCCCCAATGCCGACCCAAACTCAGTGTATCTGTAACTAATTATCTGACGCTAATTCAGTCGCTTACATGGGAACAGTTGAAGTCGATTACATCTTGTACCGCCCCAGATCCTCGTCGTTGAGTCCTTCCAACCATTTGCGTAACTGCTCGGTCGTGGCATTGTCCGGCGGACCGGCTGCGCTCAGGCGCGCCACGGCAAGCACTGGTTCAGCGACGAAGATGGGGCAGTCTGCGCGCAACGCCAAAGCAATAGCATCTGAAGGCCGCGCATCCACAGTAACCGCTTCCCCTGCCTGAGTGAGCCACAGCACCGCGAAAAAAGTATCGTCTTTAAGTTCTGTAATAACAACGCGATCCAAGCGGCCATTCATGGAATGAATAAGGTTTCGAGTCAGGTCGTGCGTCATGGGTCTGGGCGTTGCCAGCTTCTCTATTTCGAGCGCAATGGCGTTGGCCTCGAAGATGCCAACCCAGATCGGCAGCACCGTGTCCGACGCCACATCCTTGAGGACAACGATAGGCATATTGGTATTGGGGTCCATCATCAGGCCGCGAATCCGCATCTCGATGTCCATGCTCTACCTCACTGCCTCGCCGACCAGACTGTTGGGAAATGTCTTTGTGATTCGCACCTGATGATAGCTTCCGGGCGCTGGCGCAATCGGACTATCCCAGGTGAAGTTCACGGGCTTGTTCTGCGAGCTTCGCCCTGTAATCTGGCCGCGTGCCGTGTTCGTTCCCTCCACCATGACTTCCATTTCCTGCCCTAAGTGCTTGTCATAATTGATGCGCTGAATCTCTCTCTGACGATCAAGCAATACTTGAAGTCGTGTCGACTTTTCCACATCCGGGATGGAATCGATCATGACTAAGGCTGGCGTATTGGGCCTTGGCGAATACTTGAAGCCAAAAACCGCATCGTACTGAACCTCATTCAGCAGGTCGATAGTCTGCTCGAAATCTTCCGGCGTCTCCCCAGGAAAACCAACGATGATGTCCGAGGTCAGCGCAATCTGCCGCTTCGCGGCCTTGATCCAGGAGATGCGCTCCAGGTACCACTCCCGCGTGTACTCCCGGGCCATCATGCGCAGGATGCGCGACGAGCCCGATTGCACCGGCAGGTGTACGTGGTCGCAAAGTGTCGGCACAGCGTCGATAACGTCGACGATGTCGCGGGTGAAGTCGCGCGGATGGCTGGTTGTGAACCGGACGCGCCGAACTCCCGGAATCTCACCAACGGCTGCCAGCAGTTCGGCAAAAGTCCGCTTGCCGGAGGGATCGCGGAAGCTGTTGACGTTCTGGCCCAGCAACTGGATCTCGGTATAGCCCAGATCGGCAATGCGCCGCGCTTCTTCGAGAACGGAATCGGAACCCCGGCTACGCTCCTTGCCGCGTGTATATGGAACCACGCAGTAGGCGCAGAACTTATCGCAGCCCTCGATGATGGTGATGTAGGCGCGATAGGGGTTGGTGCGCGAGGTGAACTCGGTCTCGAAGGTCAGGTCGGTCTGGCGGTCGTCGAGACCGGTAATCCGAGTCTCCCCTGCTTCGAGGCGTGCCAGCATTTCAGGCAGCTTGCTATACGAAGCGGAACCGGCCACCAGCGAAACATACGGAGCGCGCTCGAATATCTTCTCGCCCTCCTGCTGCGCCACGCAGCCGATCACAGCAAAACGCTTGCCCAGCTTGTGCAGCTTCTTGTAATCGTTCAGGCGGTTGAAGACCTTCTGCTCTGCTTTGTCGCGGATCGAGCAGGTGTTGTAGAGCAGCAGATCGGCCTCTTCCTCGATCAGAACCTGCGAATAGCCTTCATGTTCCAGCGTTCCGATGACCTTTTCCGAGTCATGGGCGTTCATCTGGCAACCAAAGGTCTCGATATAAAAGGTTTTGCCGGTCACCATAATCTATTAAGTATACCCGCGATTCGAGCGCAGGCTACGATCCCTTGCGCTTGGATGAGCCGTATCGAATCTTATTACAACGGACGCTGCATGATCAGCAGGCGCAGCCATTCTCCGAATTTGTTCCCGGCTTCCGGCAGTAAGCCAACCTGCTGAAATCCCAGCGACGCATGTAGGTGCTCGGAGACGGGATTCACTCCACAGATGCACGCAACCATCGAGTGACAGCCTTTCGCCTTGCATTGCTCGATCAGTTCGCCCAGGAGCATCTTGCCCACCCCGTGACCGATACAATCCGGGCGCACGTAGATGGAGTCCTCGACTGTGAAGCGATACCCCTCGCGTGGGCGGAACTGCGACGCGTAACAAAAGCCCACGATATAACCCTCGAGCTCTGCTACCAGATATGGCCAACCGCGATCAAGAACGGCCTGCCGTCTTCTCAGCATCTCCGATTTGTCAGGAGCTAAGATCTCGAATGTCGCTGTGCTTGTCTCTACGAACCCGGTATAGATAGCGGTGACATCCACCATGTCTGCAGGAGTCGATGGCCGGACTAAGCATTTTGATTCGCCGGGGTTGCCGTATCTCCCGCCGGTAGCGCCGCGGTCAGATAGGTTTGGGCCTGGAATCGAAACAGCCGCCGAGTGGATTGGATCGAGTGTTCCCACTTTGTTCAGGCGATGCCAAGTCCTCGCTTCTCCTTTTAGTACACGCTGAACCGCATAAAGAAGGGATAAGACTTGCCCTCTGCTTCATTCGACCGGGTGTACTTCAAGCCTGGGCCATTGGGTGGGGATCGCCTGAATCTTTGCGTTGGGCCACTTGGCTGGAATCGCATTTATGTCTGCATGGGGCGAATCGATGGGCAGCATCTGGAGATTCGCGAATTGGTTCTGGTCTATCGGAATACCTTGTTGCATGCCCAGGCTGGCTTGTGGCGGGTGAACAATCATCTTCGGATCGATTTTTGCATCTTCTGACCATCGCGGGGCGGCTTTGCTTGGCTGAAGGAATAGCTTCATAGGCGCATTCTCGTCCATATGCCAACCCGGAGGAAGTGTACTGAAATCGGTTCTGGGTTGAGTCAGCCACGTGGGATTCTGCATAAGTCCGTTCGTGTTCAGAGGAGTCTGCGCCGGAGACTGACAAACTGCTATCCCGGCAGACAGAAAAAGAGCGCGTATCCCAGTTCGCATCGCACACCCTCCAAAAGCTGCAACGTCGCGAATCGTGCCAAATAGCTCCGTGTGTTCGAACAATTTGCCGCCCACGGTCGAAGATATGTTACGTCAGCTTTATGCGCCCCTTAGGGCTGGAATATGGCGCTATCGATCTGCGGTTGACTCCAGATGGCCAATACGTTTTTCTTGAAATCAACCCAGCCGGCCAATTCCTTTGGATCGAGTTGGAAACAGGGCAAAAGATCGCCGAGGCTCTCGCTGCACACCTTGCCAGAGCGCAACGGACTGTAGCGTTGTCAAACTAGCTTCGAGACGGTGTATCGCCGCCTAGGCTCCTGGATCGGACGATACCCTTGAGACTGTCTGTATCGTCAAAAAATTGATCGGAGCGAGAAGCATGCAGGATCAAGTGCTCAAGCTGTTGTCTGCCAGGCGAGGTCACTTTCTTTTCGAGTCGGGGCACCACGGCAGCCTCTGGCTCGATCTCGAACTGCTCTGTCTGCGCCCGCAGTTGGTGCGACCACTTGCGGCTGAATTAGCCAGTCGGCTGGCGGATGTGCAGGCAGAGGTCGTCTGCGGTCCGCTTGTCGAAGGAGCCTTCGTAGGATTGATGGTCGCCTTTGAACTCAATTGCTCCTTTGTCTACACGGAACGATTCACTCGTCCTTCACCGAACGGCCTTTTCTCTATGGGATATCGTGTCCCGGAACCGCTCAGAAGCAAACTAGCAGGCCGTCGCGTGGCCATTGTGAATGATGTGATCAACGCCGGCTCAGCGGTGCGCGGCTCCCTTGCCGATCTCGATGCCTGTGGCGCATCCGTCGTCGCAATCGGTTGTCTGCTCGTGTTGGGTACGGCGGCCTTCGAGTTCGCTACGGCGAGAAGCATCCCCCTTGAGACTATCGCAAGACTGCCTAGCGAATTATGGGAGCCTGCGGAGTGCCCACTGTGTGCAGCAGGCGCTCCTTTGCAGGATGTGGCAGGCTTAGGTTCTTAAAATACACAGTCTGAGCTTTATGGCATCTTCGTATGCAGATAAGCCAGCAGTGCGGCCATCTGCTCTTCTGTAAACCGGCCGGAGAAGCTGGGCATATTGCCTTTGCCTGCGAGTATCAGCCGGCGCACCTCGGCGTCCGTTGCCGGAGCGCCGCTGGGCAGTTTCGTCTTGCTCATCGCTCCGTGAACATTCGGCGGAGGCGGTTTCAGAGCCAGATCGTTGTCTTCATGACAGTGCGCGCAACGGACGGCGTAGAGATGCTGTCCCTCCGCCTGCTGTGGCGTGAGTTCCTGCCGGCTATGACAGCCAACGAGGATCGGAAACCCGATCATGAGCACGAGAGTCAGCGAACGGTAAATCCCAGGTCTCAACTGCGAGACCTGGGCCACCCAATTTTCAGTTCCGCCAGTTCCCTCTTGCTCCGTCAACTCGGTTAGGCCTTTTTCATGTCAGCGAACTTGCTGCTGACGGCGTCCCAGTTCACTGCCGAGAAGAATGCCTTCACATAATCCGGCCGCTTGTTTTTGTATTTGAGATAGTAGGCGTGCTCCCAGACATCGATGCCCAGCACCGGCTTATGCCCGGTCGTGAGCGGGCTGTCCTGGTTTGGAGTGGATGCAATCTCCAATCCGCCGGCAGGCGTAACCACCAGCCATGCCCAGCCGCTGCCAAAGACCCCCACTGCCTCCGCCGTCAGCTTCTCCTGGAAGCTGGAAAGGCTGCCAAACTTCGCGTCGATGGCCTTGGCCAGCTCGCCTGCCGGGGCGCTGCCGCTCTTACCCAGAGTTCCCCACCAGAAGGAGTGATTGGCGTGGCCGCCGCCCTGATTGCGCACCGCCTTGCGAATGTTCTCCGGCACAGCGTCGAGATTGGCAACGAGCTCGTAGACGCTCTTGCCGGCCAGATCGGGATGCCCAACTACGGCTGCGTTCAGCTTGTCTACATATGCCTGGTGATGCTTGTCATGATGCAGGTGCATCGTCTCCGCGTCGAAGTAAGGTTCCAGTGCGTCGTAGGCGTAGGGCAGCGGTGGCACGGTAAATGGACCTGTGGGCGCCGGGGCTGGCGCTGGCGCGGCCTGCCCTGTTCCTTCTGCACGACCCATCTTTGCACTCGCTGAAGTCAACAGGACTGCGCTCGCCAGTCCGCTCATTTGCTTGATAGCCATTCTGCGATTCATATTGGATTTATCTCCTCGAACTTCCGGTTTGCTGAAGCAGGGTGAACGATGCGCCGCTGGGGCCAATTTTGGACCAATGCTCGATCGATGCCGGATCAATGTTGATCAATCTCGATCAATACCGGATCAATCCTCGACCAATGCTGGCTCGATCTTGCCCGTCTGGGCTCGCCAGTCACAAAGGATGATCGGAGCATCCCAAAGGGCGCAGGCTTTTCCGACACCTTATCGTAAGCTGAAAAGATGCAATTGCCCACTTTGCAACAGATTCAAACCGCCCAGGCGATCATCTACAGCGCCATGCCGCCGACCCCGCAGTATACCTGGCCCCTATTAAACCAACGCATCGGAACCGAAGCCTGGATCAAGCATGAGAACCATTCACCCGTCGGCGCCTTCAAGCTGCGCGGTGCGTTGGTCTACGTCACCTGGCTTAAGGAAACCCAGCCTGAGCTTACGACCGTGGTCGCGGCTACGCGCGGCAATCATGGCCAGGGGGTGGGGATGGCCGCTCGTATACTGGGGCTAAAAGCCATCATCGTCGTTCCCCATGGAAATAGCAAAGAGAAGAATCTCGCCATGCAGGCTCAGGGTGTTGAGCTCATCGAGCATGGCGACGACTTTCAGGCCGCGCTCGAATATGCCGCCGAAGTTGCCTCCCGGCCGGGCTGTGTTCTGGTCGATTCCTTCCACGAGCGGCTGGTCATGGGCACTGCCACCTATGCGCTCGAGTTCTTCCGTGCCGCGCCGCCGCTGAAGACCGTCTATGTGCCCATCGGCATGGGCTCGTCCATTTGTGGCGTCTCGGCGGTGCGCAACGCGCTTGGCCTCGACACGGAGATCGTCGGCATCGTCGCGTCCGCCGCTCCGGCTCACGCCATCTCCTTTCGCGAACACCGCATCGTCCCCGCGCCAGCGCTTACCCAGATCGCCGACGGCCTCGCCTGCCGCCAGCCCAATCCAGCCGCCATGCAGATTATTTGGGACAACGTCGCCCGCGTCGTCGAAGTTTCAGAGGCCGAGATCGCTGCAGCCATGCGCGCCTATTACGAGGACACGCACAATCTCGCCGAAGGCGCAGCGGCAGCGGCTCTGGCCGGTGCATTGCAGGAAAAGAAAAAAATCGCCGGCACAAACATCGGAATCATTCTCACCGGCGGTAACGTCGACCGCGATCTCTACGCCAAAGTTTTGGAGGATGCGTTGTGAGCACGGAACCAACTGCAAACACTCCCCTCTTTCACGGCGCGCAAAATCACTGCTTCGGCTGCGGAACCACCAACCCTGTCGGACTCCAACTCCAATTTTCAGTAACTCCGAATCACTCAGTTCTCTGCTCGGCTGTCGTCTCCGACAACTACGAAGGCCCACCCGGCTATCTGCACGGCGGCATCATAGCCACCCTGCTTGATGAAGCCATGAGCAAAGCCAATCGCGCCCAGGGAGTGACCGCCATGACCCGCCAGATGCAGGTGGAATACCTGCGCCCCGTGCACTCCGGCGCGGCTATTGAAATCGAAGGCCGTGTCACGCGTAGCGAAGGCCGTAAACATTGGACAGAGGCCCAGATTCGCAATGCGGAAGGCAAAATTCTCGCCCAGGCGACGGGTCTGTTCATCGCCATTCATATTTCGTAGAGTGCCTTTATGTAACGAACCCGTGCCAAGGTAACCGTTCGAGTAGTCACCAACTGCGCATCATTGTTCCCACCTGTGTTCTGGTTATAAACCTGCTGGGTGATTTCAAATACGTCCGCTCTCATCGACAATCCAATCAAGACGATTCCAGGGATCAACCATTCCCTAGGACGTTGTGTCGAAGCCAATCTGTTTTGGGGGCAGGTCGGCTTCGACACGCAACTTTCACGCTCACGCCACGGTCGCGAACGCACTTCTGCGATACAGTCGCCACTGGGCAGTGGTAAGGCAGGTACATATATAAATTGCGTTGAAGTGTTCCCTTATAAAATCAAGCTGTGTCCTCCGCCGCTCTTCCCCTTTCGACCGTGACAGAATCGTTGTCCGAACTCCTTCATCGAGCCTTCGGCTTCGCCTCCTTTCGTGTCAATCAGGAAGCCGTCTGCCGCGCTGCCGTCGACGGTGAAGATCTGCTGCTGGTCATGCCAACGGGCTCAGGAAAATCTCTCTGTTATCAACTCCCGGCCATCGCACGCGGCGGTACGGCTCTCGTAGTCAGTCCGCTCATCGCGCTCATCGAAGACCAATGCGCCAAGCTGCTGTCTCTGGGATTCTCAGTCGCTCGCATCCACTCCGGCCTTGACCGTGCAGTGAGCCGCCAGGCCTGCGTCGACTATTTGAACGGCACCCTGCAGTTTCTCTTCATCGCCCCTGAACGCCTGCGCGTTCCCGGCTTTCCCGAGATGCTCGCCAAGCGAAAACCGGCCCTGATTGCCATTGATGAAGCTCACTGCATCTCTCAATGGGGACACGACTTTCGCCCCGACTATCGCATGTTGGGCCAGTACCTGCCCGCACTGCGACCAGCTCCGGTGATCGCACTCACCGCGACGGCCACGCCGGCTGTCCAGCGCGACATTCTCACCCAGCTTGGCCTCACCGCAGCAAAGAAATTCATCCACGGCTTCCGCCGCAGCAACCTGGCCATCGAAGTCTCCGAAGTTCCCATGCCCATGCGCGGCGATCTTATCTGCGAACTGCTGCAAGACCCCGCGCGCCGCCCTGCCATCATCTACGCTCCGGCACGCAAAAAAGCTGAAGCTCTCGCAGCTCAGCTAAGCCAGATCTGTCCCACAGCCGCCTACCACGCCGGGCTTCCCTCGGAAATCCGCGACAGCGTTCAACAAAACTTTCAGGCAGGCAAGTTGGATTGCGTCGTGGCCACCATCGCCTTCGGCATGGGCATCGACAAGGCCGACGTGCGCACCGTTATTCACGCCGCATTGCCCTCGACCCTCGAAGGCTACTACCAGGAGATTGGCCGTGCCGGGCGTGACGGCGAGCCGAGCCGCGCGATCCTGATGCACTCCTATGCCGATATCCGCACGCATGATTTTTTCCTCAAGCGCGACTATCCACCGATCGATTCAGTGCAGAAAGTCTACAAATCGCTGACAGCCGAGGCTCGTCCCCTCGATGAAATTCGCGAGAGCCTAAGCGATGAACTCAACGAAGAAACCTTTTCCAAGGCTATCGAGAAACTTTTCATCCACGGCGGCGCGGCCATCGACTACAACAACTACGCCACACGCGGCGACAAAGGTTGGTCTGCGCCCTACACGCGCCAATCCGACTACCGCCGCAATCAGCTCGAACTCGTGCAGCGCTTTGTAGACGGCCATCAATGCCGCATGGCCGCGCTCGTTCTGCACTTCGGCGATCTGAAAGACAGCAGCGTCCGTTGCGGACTCTGCGATTTTTGCAACCCCACCGAAAGCTCGGCGCAGAGTTATCGCGCGCCCTCACGCGCGGAACGCGGGACACTGCAGGCCATCCTCGACGCACTGCGCAATACGCAAGGCAAGTCCCTCGGCAAGCTGCTCAAAGAGCTTCCCGGCGATCTAAGCCGTAAGGAACTGGACGTCTATCTCAACGCACTGGCCAGCGCCGGCTTCATCGTCGTGGAAGATGCCGAGTGGATCAAGGATGGCGAGACCATCCTCTTCCGCAAAGCCCTTCTTACTGCGGAAGGGGAGGCGCTTGAAGACGGTGACGAACTCAATCTGCAACTGCCCGGCAGCGCAACCGGCTCGTCCGCTAAGCAACAGCGCCTGACACCGCAGCCAAAGCCAGCTCGTAAATCGGCAAGCAAAGCTTCGTCTGTGCAAGCGCCGCCTGAAGAACTGAGCCCAGCCGCACAGCAACTGGAGCAGGCTCTCAAAGGCTGGCGCACCACAGTTGCAAAAAAGCTCGGCATGCCGCCGTTTGTCGTGCTCCACGACCGCACCCTGCGCGCCATTGCCCATGCCCGACCGAAGACGCCCAATCAGCTTCAGGAAATCTCCGGCATGGGACCAGCCAAAGTAGATAAATACGGTCAGCAGATACTCGAAGTCTGCAACCAGAGTTAGGTTCCGCTGTACGATGGATTGAATTCGAGAACCGTATGACTTCAGCAACGAAAACGCAGGAGCGATTAGCCAGACTCGCAGAGATATGTCTTGCTCTTCCCGAAGCCTCGCGCCTCGATCAGGGCGACCATGCCAGCTTCCTGGTACGGACGAAGGTATTCGCGTACTATCTCGACAATCATCATGGCGATGAGATAGTAAGCGTCTGCTGTAAGGCCCTCCCCGGGGACAATCAACGGCTGATCGAAGCCAACCCGCGCAAGTTCTATCTTCCGGCATACATCGGTCCAAGAGGCTGGGTTGGTGTTCGTCTCGACCTTCTTACCATTGACTGGACGGAAGTAAAAGAGATAGTACGCGGCAGCTACGAGTTGAGTGCTCCGAAGAAATTGCTCGCGTTGCTCTAACCATTTGTCGTAGCGGAGACAATCTGCTATTTGCTTGCACCTTCAAAAGCCAGATTCCTCTGAAAAAATGGCAACACCTCGGTATACACGCGTCCATCCGCGCCCCAGTTGCCGCTGCCCCAATTGCCGTTGTACTCTTCCGCCTCATGCGGAATCCCGAACTCATTCAACTTATGAGTGAATGCCTGGTTTGAATACACATGGTCCTGGTTGCCATCGTTGCGCGCCCAGTCGAACTTAAATCCTCGCAGAGACTTCAGATTGTCCGCATACTTGCCTATCATCGTTTCCAGCAGGAAGTTATCGCGCAGACGCTCGGTAACTTCGCTGTCGATGACCAGCTTGTCTCCATCTTTGTGCGCCTGTAGATCGACAAACAGCGGAGCCTTGTTCACATTGGGAATGCTCGCCTGAAAGATACTAAGGAAGATATTCGCCCACGGTTCTTTCTTCAATTCGTCTGTGGATTTGATCTTCGCCATCTGATCCCAGTCGGGCCGCGAATACATGGTGTAGATGCCCGAGCCTGTTCCAACAGGATGCAGTGCGTACACCGAACCGAAAACTTCAGGATGCGTCATGCCGAAACGAATGGCTCCGTATCCGCCCATGAAATCACCGGCAATGCCGCGCGAATCGCGGCTGGGCAGTGTCCTGAAGTTGGCGTCGACATACGGCACCAGATCCTGCACCATGAAGTCTTCCCAGTTCCCTGTCACCGGCGAATTCACATACCAGGAGCATCCGAACGGCGTGGTCATATCGACCGCGACAAGAATGAAATCGCCGATCTCACGCGAAGCGATCGCACGGTCAAAGAGCCCCTGTGCATGATTCTGATCGAAAGGGGCGCGATAACTCTCGAACGGCGTCGGTAGATAGTAAATGACTGGGTAACGCTTCGAGCCGCCGTCGTATCCCACCGGAAGATACACCAACATCGAGCGCACGGGATTGGTCCCGATCTTGTTATGCGCAAACCTATCCGAGTGTATCTCCCGGCTAACTACCTGGCTCTCCGGCGGCGCAGCACTTGCCCTTGAGATGTCAGCGCTTGTAAAGGCGGCAACAACAGCCGCGATCAAAAAATGACGCACAACTTCCCGTATCGATTGGATCGACATAACGCACCGCCCTTGGTTGTAGTTTGGTTTACGCCTTTGCAGGCCGTTTACGCGCCGTGGCCACCAGGAACCACCCCGGCCAGATCAGCGCAAGAACAAAAATCCAAGGCCCCGCCCGGCCAGGAATCGCCAGCACCGTAGCTGTCACTGCCAATGTTATCGCTGAACTGAGTCGCAGCTGCACCCGGCGCAGACCCAGCCGCGCTCCCCAAACCGCAAAAGGCACAAAGACTAACAGACTTAGCGGTGACTGATACGGCACCCTGAATCGAGAGAAGCAAAACAGGCACGGCAGCAAACATGCGGCGCTACTTACCCAGAGCGTCGGCCGCGAAACCGCCCCAACGACAAACCCGCAACTCCACGCCAGGATCGCCAGCAGTGCGATCTGGCAGAGCAGAAACGCGATGCCATTCGCGCCCAGCCCGTGACCGATTGCATTTCTGAACATCTCACTGATCAGGAGCGAAAAGCCCATCAACTGAAAGCTGTTCGGCAGCGCCACTCCAAACGCAGAGACCCAGGGCCGCCAGCTCTTCCAAAGCAGCGCTCGCCTGCGGAGAGCCAGTCCCAGCACATC
>Ga0206981_10221_pt1 | contig 16700 bp, 12 predicted proteins | sample Alteio_BWMinCont_17_FD_153312 | JGI IMG/M metagenome (GOLD analysis project Ga0206981, IMG submission 153312) | Enriched cells from forest soil in Barre Woods Harvard Forest LTER site, Petersham, Massachusetts, United States -... | ecosystem: Environmental > Terrestrial > Soil > Temperate forest >... | reverse complement strand
GTTTGGGTTATAGTGCCGTGATATTGGTCAATAATGTTCTTAATATAGCCGCTTCGGTTTACCAGGTTATAACTCTTCGGCCTTTGCATCAACTCCTGTATGTTACTTCCATTTTTGCTGATCACAAGGTTATCATCTGTGTATTCGCTTAATTTGTTTTTAAAATCAGAGAATGACCTTGTTGACAATAAAAGCGATGCTATAGTTTGCTGGTATAGGTTTACAATTTCTATCTGTAAATTTGTATTTTCTATAACGTCCAGTTTACCCGAAGCTTTCAGTGCTTCATACCTGCTGTTTGATGGTACAAATTCAATTGTATTATATAAATAATTTATTGATTTAGAAGCGCTGTCGGCATTAAGCTTTTTGCCGTTATAAGCCTGCTTTAAATAGGCAAAGCTTTTGTCCATTCTCGCATAATTATCCGAATCGTTATGCAATTGGTCCAGGTCGTTCTTAAGGTCACCAACAAGGTTGGTAAGAAAGCTGTGCTCCAGTTTTTGTTCCTGCTGGTGTTCCCGGTAGCGTTCAACAAAAAGAGAAAGCGTAATGGCAAAAACAATTATTGCTATCTCTAAAATCGTATCGCCAATCTTGTGTTTTAATTCGCCGGGGTTCTTTACCACTTTTATTATTTCGCGGGTATGTTTTATTATTTCGTGTTCTGCCATAGCGGGGCTAAAAATAGTAATTTGTTGATTAAGTTGAGTGAGTTGAATAGGTGATATATTTATTAACAGATTCCTATTTAACTCAATCAACTATCCCACAACATCTTTAAAAAGCGGTGCCACCCTTTTCTTCGATGCCTGTTCATAAGCATAAGCTAACTTAATAACATCACCCTCTTTATAAGCTGTACTGATAAAAGAAAGCCCTACAGGTAACCCATAGGCATAACCCATTGGCACTGTAATATGCGGATACCCCGCCATGGCAGCCGGGCCCGAAAAGGAGAAGCCATTGTCATAATCGCCATTAATAAGATCAATACAAATGGCAAAGCCATTGGTTGGTGCAACTATTGCATCCAGTTTGTTTTCTTTTAACAGCGTATCAATAGCAGCACGGGTAATGCCCGTTGTTTTTTGTACAGCATCCAGGTATTCCTTTTCTTGCAAGCCGCCTTTTTTATCGGCCAGCTCAAGGGTTTCCTGTTTAAAGTAAGGCATAGCTTTAGCTTCGTTCTTTTTATTAAAAGCAATTACATCAGCCAGCGATTTTACTTTTGAATTGGCTTCGCCTAAATATTTATTTAAACCGTCCTTAAACTCATACAGCAATACGGTAAATCCATTTTTACCTGCTTCTTTTATTTGTTTGTATAGCTCAACCTCAACAATGGTAGCCCCTTTGCTTTTTAGGGTATCAATAGCCTGCTGAAATATAGCATCCATTGCCGGGTTAACCTTCAGTCCGTCCTTTTCAATGCCGATGCGCTTGCCTTTTAAACCATCAGCATCTAAAAATTTTGTATAATCAGGTTCAATTTTGCCTTTACTTGTTAGTGTATAAATATCCTGCGGGTCCTCACCGGCCAGTGCGCCCAACAAAATGGCTGCATCCCTTACCGTACGTGCCATTGGCCCGGCGGTATCCTGTGTTTTTGAGATAGGGATAATGCCCGACCGGCTCCATAAACCAACAGTTGGCTTAATACCAACGAGACCATTTACGGATGATGGTGAAACAATAGAGCCATCAGTTTCGGTACCTATCGCAATAGCACATAAATTGGCCGATGCCGCCGAACCTGAACCCGCGCTTGATCCGCTGGGGTTTCTATCCAAAATATAAGGGCATTTGGTTTGCCCTCCCCGGCTGCTCCAAGCGCTGGTTGAGTGTGTGCTCCTAAAGTTGGCCCACTCACTTAAATTGGTTTTACCAAGCAGAACCGCACCCGCTTGTCTTAATTTATGAACTATAAATGCATCCTGTTTGGCATAATTATCAGCAATGGCAAGGGCTCCGGCAGTGGTATGCATATTGTCGCCGGTGTTAATATTATCTTTTATTAAAACGGGAATCCCGTGTAAAGGTCCGCGTACTTTACCTGCCGCACGTTCTTTGTCCATAGCATCGGCCATGTTCAGCGCATCCTTGTTTATTTCGATAACTGCGTTAAGCTTTGGTCCGTTTTTATCAATCTCATCTATGCGTTTCAAATACATTTCGGTTATGGAGTGCGAAGTATATTCCTTGCTTTTCATTTTTTGCTGCAAAGCATCAATGGTTACCTCGTTTAAAACAAAATCATCAGTTTTTCTGTGTGGAGGCATCATCTTTATCTTTTTTTGATGAAACTAAATTACATGAGCTTGCAGCAAGAGTAGTTAAGGTTAACCCCGCCAATGAGCTGGTTTTCAGGAAATTTCTTCTTTGCATGAGAATGGTTTGATTGATAGCTACAAGTAACGAAATTTTAAAGGATTATTAGGAAAGGTAACAGAAAAATCATTTAATGCTGCCTCCTTCAGTTCCTTTCTCTCTTTACCGTTTACGGAAGAGAGGGAGGTCCAGCGAAGCGTCGACCGGGTGAGTAAATTTTGCAAGCGATATTCACGCGATTACATTCACGCCAGTGCATTTAGCGTAAAAGCATGGAGCAGAGTTTACTCACCCGGCATTGCTTCGCTCGCCGACCTCTCTTCGCCTGCGGCGGAAAGAGGTAAAAAAAGATTTTTTGCCACCTGTGGGATAAATAATAACCCTTTGAAATGCCAAAAAGTATTTAGACATTTGTCTAAATATATAAATATAAAACTTGAACGCTTTATTCAAAGCTCTTAACGATCCCACAAGGAGGGAGATCTTAGAACTGCTGAAGGAAAAAGATCTTACAGCCGGCGAGATAGCGGATCAGTTCAATATTTCAAAACCAAGTATTTCGCATCACCTCGACCTGTTAAGACAAGCCGGTTTGGTTGTATCTGTTAAAGAGGGCCAGTTTATTTATTACTCCTTAAATACAACAGTTATGGACGAAATGCTTAAATGGATAATAAACCTCCAATCACAAAAAAATAAAAAATCATTATGAAGAAGTTTACGCTTATTGATCTTGTAGCTCTTGTAATTGCCTTATTGCCATTTTGCTACCTGGCGTATTTTTACTCATCATTACCCTTAATTGTGCCCCTGCATTTTGGTGCGGATGGCAAACCTAATGGTTTTGGCCCCAGAGGTGAATTGGTTTTGCTGCAGGCTGTTTTAACAGGGATTTCTTTTTTGGTGTACCTGCTCATGAAATTCCTGCCATCAATTGATCCTAAAAAACAAGTTAAAATTGGTGAACAAACATTCAGGAAACTTGGATTGGGGATCGTTGTTTTTATAGCAGCATTAGGCTTATGTATCATACTCGCAGCCATAAACAAAAAATTCATGATTGATAAACTAATGTTCCCATTAATAGGGTTGCTCTTTGTTTTTCTTGGTAATTTAATGTACAACATAAAACCTAATTATTTTGCAGGTGTGCGTACTCCATGGACACTTGAAGACGAGGGCAACTGGCGCGCTACACACCGTTTAGCAAGTAAGGTGTGGGTTATTGGCGGCATCCTTATTACTGTTGCTATGCTGGTACTGCCTTCGCCAATAAGTACTTTTGTGTTTATGCCTGGTATTATAGGCATGGCATTTATACCTGTTATTTATTCATACGTTTATTTCAAACAACATCAACCTAAGAACTAATGAAGAAATTATTGATTAGTATTTTTGCACTTTGTATAACAAGCCAGCTTTTGGCCCAGGATCTTACCGGTGGCTGGCAGGGGACAATGCCTGCAGGCAATAGAAGCCTTTACCTGGTTTTTAATATTAATAAAGCCGGAACGAACGCTTATATATCTACGTTTGACAGCCCCGATCAAAAAGCATTCGGAATCCCATGCAGTAAAATCAATGTTGTAAAGGATAGCTTGTTTATTGAAATTGCCAATGCAGGCATTATTTATAAAGGATTATGGAATGGCAAGGCTGACATTACCGGGATTTTTAGGCAGAGTGGGAGGGATTTACCACTTAACCTGAAATTAATGTTAAGGCCGCAAACGCCAAAACCGCCATTTAACTATGTTAGTGAGGATGTTGAATATGATAATGCCGATAAAAGCGTGCATTACGGCGCTACATTTACCCGCCCTAAAGGGAGCGGAAAATACCCTGCAGTAATTATAATAACAGGTAGCGGCACACAAGACAGGGATGGAACCTTATTCGGGCATAAATTGTATGCGGTGCTTGCTGACTTCCTGACTAAAAATGGGATAGCCGTTTTGAGGGTTGATGACAGGGGGGCTGGTAAAAGTACACTGGGAAGTAATTTTAAAAATGTAACAAGTATGGATTTTTCATACGATGTAGAAACAAGCTTGAATTACCTGGAAACAAGGCCTGATGTAAATAAAAAACACCTTGGTTTAATTGGCCATAGCGAAGGCGGCATAATTGCGCCAATGGTTGCGGCCCGCCGAAAGGATGTTAGTTTTATTGTTATGTGGGGCGGCCCTGAAACTGGTGGAGCAAAATTAAATACTGAACAAAATGCCTATCAGCTTAAAAAATCAGGAATTGATAGTTCAGCAGTTAATGCCTTTTCCAGCCTGCACAACCAGGTATTAGCGCTTTTTGTGTCGTCAGCAAACCAGGAGGCATTGGATGCACAGATAAGCCCGGTTTTTGATACCTGGAAAAAGGAGCAAGACCAAAAGATATTGGACGCATTATATGTAAAAAATAATTCAATAGTAGGGCAGGATGTATTTTCAATGTACAATGGCTTATATAAAATTCCATGGATGCGCTTTTTTATAGCCTATAAACCCGAAAATGATCTTGTAAAAGTTAAATGCCCGGTATTGGCCATTAATGGCGGAAAGGATACCCCGGTTGACGCCGTAAGTAATTTAAGCCTGATAAAAGAGATCTTGACCAAAAACGGAAATAAGGACTTTGAAGTAAAAGCGCTGCCCGGTTTAAACCACCTGCTGCAAACTGCGCAAACAGGCGACCTTTCAGAGTATGAAAAAATAGATGAAACCATGTCGCCTGTGGCATTGAAGATTATTTCTGACTGGATTAAAATTCATACAAAATAAATGCGTTAATATTGCTGTTAGGAAAGAGTCAGGATAACAAGAATCAAGAAACAAATTTGTTTCCCTAATCTGATTTTTTTATCATTGCTATTTTCCTGACTCTTGCATCTTAATTCTTGACTCTCTATCGTATGAAAAAGTCTATCCTGTCAGCATGTCTAACGCTGATGTTTTTAATTCCAGTTTATGTAATGGCCCAGCAGAGCGTGCTGCGTCAGCAAATAAAAGACGTTATTAAACCCGCAAAAGGTATTGTAGGTGTATCCATTTTGGGTTTGGAAAGCCGGGATACCTTGTCTGTTAACGGCGATGCCCGCCTGGTGATGCACAGCGTGATGAAATTTCCGATAGCGCTTACTGTTTTGCATTGGGTTGATTCGGGCAAGCTTACGCTGAATCAACCGATCCATATTAAAAAGAAGGATCTGCCCAAAAACTACAGTCCGCTGCGCGATAAGTATCCTGATGGTAATGTTGATGTATCCGTTGGTGACCTGTTAAGCTATATGGTATCGTTAAGCGATAATGACGCCTGCGATATTTTATTAAAAGTGATTGACGGACCTAAAACCGTACAGGATTATATGCTTCATATCGGAATAAGGGGAATTGCGGTTAGGGCATCCGAGGCCGATATGGCATCGTCATGGGAACTGCAATATACAAACTGGTGCAAACCAGTAGAGGCTACTATATTGCTTGATAAGTTTTATAAAGGCGAAATCCTTGCAAAACCCACCACTGAATTTTTGTATAAGATTTTAACCGAAACATCAACCGGTCCGCACCGCATAAAAGGCCTGTTGCCGGCGGGGACAGTTGTTGCCCATAAAACAGGTACCTCACCAACCAGTGCCGAAGGCTTATCGCCAGCCACCAATGATGTGGGGATAATTACACTGCCTAATGGCAAACACCTGGCTATTTCTGTTTTTGTGTGTAATTCAACAGATGATGAAACAACCCGAGATGCGGTGATCGCCAAAGTTTCTAAAGTCGCATTTGATTTTTATTCAAAATAATTAATATTCTTGTTGTTTGGTAGAGACGCGATGCGTCGCGTCTCTCGCATGCAAATCATCTTCAACCTTTCCGCGGTTAGACGCGATGCATCGCGTCGCTACGACACACATTTACCATTTTTTGATCCATTTTTTACATAATCACATTCTTATAAAAATATCCATCTAAATTGTTCATCAATAAAATACATTGATGAAAACTATTGCCACCATATTTTTACTTTCTGTTCTTTTTACTACCGCTCTTTTCGCCCAAACACCTGTCGCCCTAAATGGCGTTTTAACGGTTAAAAATGGCAAAATTGTAAACAAAAATGGCACTCCGCCGCAATTGCGCGGCATCAGCTTTTCGTGGAGCTTATGGCAGGGACGAAAATATTATAACCCCGCGGTAGTTGATTGGCTTGCAAGTGATTTTAAAGCTTCAATTATCCGTGCCTCGATGGGCGTTCAGCCTGATCATGGGTATTTGCAGGAGCCAGCGCTGCAAAAACAATTGATTGTAAATGTGGTTGACCAGGCGATTAAAGATGGCATTTATGTTTTGATCGATTGGCATGATCATCACAGTAACCAGCATCTTCCACAATCAAAGGAGTTTTTTGCGGAGATGGCGAAAAAATATAAGGATGTTCCGAACGTGATCTATGAGATCTGGAACGAGCCGGAAGCCATTAGCTGGGATACAGTTAAAAAACTACGCGGTGCAGGTAATTACAGAGATCAGAAAATACGATCCGGATAATTTAATCATAGTTGGCAGTCCGCATTGGGATCAGGATGTGGATATTGCAGCGGCAAACCCCATTTCCGGGTTTAAGAACATTGCTTATTCATTCCACTTTTACGCATCTGACCCAAACCATCAGGAAAAGCTGCGCGCTAAAGGTGACCTTGCTATAAAAAAAGGCCTCGCATTAATGATCACAGAATGGGGAGTAGGCGAATCAAACGGCAACGGTAAGTTTAACCGCGGCCAGGTAAAATCCTGGATGGAATGGATGGAGGCCAATCATCTAAGCTGGACGAACTGGAACATCACGGACAAACAGGAAACCACAGCCCTGCTGCTCCCCGGCGCACCTGAAACTGGTGGATGGACAAATGAGCAATTAACACCGGCGGGTATCTATATCAGGGAAAAGTTAAGGGAATTAAATAAGTAGATGTGAGGAGGATGTGCGAATGTGCAGATATGCAAATGTGCGGATGAATGATAAGAGTTATTTATTCATTCGCATATTGTCGGAACCTTGATTTTTCACTGTTGTTTGTTTTTAAAGGTGTTCAAGAGAGCTACGCAGTTTACATGATTTAAGGATGACTATTTTTCCGATACCCCGAGGTTGTGTCTCCACAGCCTCCCGCCAGAAAGGTAGCCGCCAACCAATTTTTCGATTCGCACATCTACACATCCAAAATTCGCCCATCGTTCTTCCATCCGCACATTTGCACATCCAAAATCCGCATATCATTCTCCCATCTGCAAATTTTTCCTCATATTTACTGTCTGACCTCTTAACTTATTGCCATGAAGAAATTATACCTTCTTGTATTTCTTTTTATTCCGTTTGCTACCATTGCTCAAAACGCGGATTCCGCCTGGTTTGTAAATAACTACATCAAAAAGGAAGTAAATATCCCTGTGCGTGATGGTGTTAAATTGTTTACATCAATATATCAGCCAAAAGACCAATCAGAAAAGCACCCGATACTTATTACCCGTACCCCATATTCCTGCTCGCCGTACGGTAAGGAATACCGTCAGTTTTGGCGGAGCTTTATGATAAAATATCTAAAAGAGGGCTATGTTTTGGTGATCCAGGACATCCGCGGCAGGTGGATGAGCGAAGGCAAGTTCGAAGTGGTACGCCCTTTTAATCCCGATAAAAAAACAAATAAAGATATTGACGAAGCCAGCGATACTTACGATACCATTGATTGGCTGGTAAAAAACGTAGAGAACAATAATGGAAATGTAGGCGTAACCGGAATTTCGTTCCCAGGCTTTTTTGCAACGGAGGCTGCATTAAGCGGGCATCCCGCATTGAAAGCCGTTAGTCCACAGGCGCCGGTAACCGACAGGTTTTTTGGTGATGACGATCACCATAACGGAGTTTTATTTTTGATGGATGCCTTTGACTTTCATGTTGGTTATGGCTTTAGTCAGCCACATCCGCAGCCAAGCACAAAACCAGCAAAAACGTTTAATATTCCGGGTAACGATAATTACGCTTATTATTTAAAAATGGGTGCGCTACCCAATTTTACCAAAGTAACCGGAGACAGCCTGGAGTTTTGGGATAATATGATGAAACACCCCAACCTTGATGCCTGGTGGAAAGCGCGGGATACGCGGTCGGGCATAAAAAACGTTAAACCTGCTATGCTGGTTGTTGGCGGTTTGTTTGATGCGGAGGATGGTTATGGCGCATGGCATACCTATGATGCATTGGTTAAACAAAGCCCGCTAACCACAAGCAAACTGGTAATTGGGCCCTGGTATCATGGCCAGTGGGCCAGCAAGGATGGTACCCATTTGGGCAACATTATGTTTTATAATAATACGGCCGAATGGTACCAAAATAATATAGAGGTGCCATGGTTTAATTATTACCTGAAAGGCAAAGGTTCGCTGGATAGTATAAGTAAGGCTACCATATTTTTTTCTGGTGAAAACAATTGGCGGAGGTTTAAGGAATGGCCATCGCCCAATATAATCCCAACTCCGTTATACCTGGAACAGGAAGGGAAATTATCATTTGATAAAACCGGAAAAACCGGGTTTGATACCTATATCAGCGATCCGGCTAAACCGGTACCCTATGCCGACCAGGTGCACTTTAACCGCACCCGCGAGTACATGACGGATGATCAGCGCTTCGCTGCCCGCCGCCCTGATGTGCTGGTTTTTGAAACAGATACCTTGACCAAGGATATTACATTAGGCGGCCCCTTAGTTGCCGACCTGATGGTAAGCATCTCAAAGACCGATGCTGATTTTGTGGTAAAGCTGATTGACGTTTTACCGGAACTGGTCCCAAGAAACCCGGTTACCAGGTACCCGATGGGCGGTTACCAGATGCTGGTTCGCGGCGATATTATGCGTGGCAGGTATCGCAACAGTTTTTCAAATCCCGAGGCTTTTGTACCCGGCAAACCAACACAGGTAAAATTCACACTGCCTGACGTGGCGCATACCTTTAAAAAAGGGCACCGTATTATGGTGCAGGTGCAAAGCAGTTGGTTCCCGCTGGCAGATCGTAATCCGCAGCAATTTGTAAATATTTATCATGCTAAGGATTCAGATTTTGTAAAGGAAACGATTAATATTTTTCACGATCAGTCAAAGCTGATTTTACCGGTTTTGAAATAGATATCTAAGATTTACTTAAGACTTACGAAGTCTTTAAACGGCAACGCCTTCAACGAGGCCACTAAAAATAAACACATCGAGTTAAACTTCGTAAATCTGTTATTCCACAATATTAAAATTGTAACGATGAAAAAGTTATACTTCCTCCTGATCTTCTTTTTTCCAGTCATCAGCTTTGCCCAAAATGCTGATTCCGTTTGGTTTGTAAATAACTACACAAAAAAAGAATTTACTATCCCGATGCGCGATGGTATAAAGCTGTTTATCTCAGCTTACTTGCCCAAGGATAACTCAGAAAAGCACCCGATATTAATGGAACGCACGCCTTATTCATGTGCCCCTTATGGTAAAGACCAATACCGCCCGTTTTGGGTAAACCACCTCATCCAATACTGTAAAAAGGGATACATCATAGTGATTGCCGATGTAAGGGGTAGATGGATGAGCGAGGGGCAATATATGGATGTACGGCCTTTTAATTTCAACAAAAAAACCAATAGGGATATTGACGAAGCCAGCGATACGTATGATACGATTGATTGGATGGTGAAGAACCTGGAGAACAACAATGGGAAGGTAGGCGTGTTCGGCATTTCATACCCAGGCTTTTATTCAACCATGGCATCATTGAGCGGCCACCCGGCTTTAAAGGCTGTGAGTCCTGAGGCGCCGGTAACGGATTGGTTTGTAGGCGATGATTTTCACCATAACGGGGCTTTTTTCCAGATGGATGCTTTTGCATTTTATGCGGGTTTTGGCTTTGGCGCACCACATCCAAAACCAACAACTGTCGCAGCAAAAACATTTGATTATCCCGATCATGACAGTTATTCATTTTACCTGAATGCCGGTGCATTGCCTAATCTAACCAAACTGGCGGGCGATAGCCTGGTGTTCTGGAACCAGATGATGAATCACCCTAACCGCGATGATTTTTGGATGGCTAGAAACGCACGGGTAGGAATTAAAAATGTTAAACCTGCCATGCTGGTTGTTGGCGGAATTTTTGATGCCGAGGATTGCTTTGGCGCATGGAACACTTACCAGGCCATTGACAAGCAAAGCCCTGAAACAAATAACCGACTGGTAATGGGGCCATGGTATCATGAGCAATGGCGCAATAATGATGGCACGCATTTGGGTAATGTGCAATGGGACGGCAATACCAGTAAGTATTACGCGGATAATATCGAGATCCCGTTTTTTGAGTATTATTTGCGCGGACAAGGTTCAGTTGACAATATCAGCAAAGCCACCGTGTTTTTTACCGGCGAAAACAGATGGCACCAGCTTAAACAATGGCCGCCTGCTGATGTACAGCCAACTAACCTGTACCTTGAGCAAAAAGGCAAGCTGTCGTTCGATGCGATTAGTACTTTAGCACCATCTTTTGATAGTTATGTGAGCGATCCTTCAAAACCTGTTCCCTACACTGGAGATGTGCACTTTAACCGTACCCGCAATTATATGACGGATGACCAGCGTTTTGCCTCACGCCGCCCGGATGTACTGGTATATGAAACTGGTGCACTTGATAAAGACATTACTTTGGGCGGCCCTGTAGTTGCTGATCTGCTGGTAGGCATCTCCAATACCGATGCCGATTTTGTGGTAAAGCTGATAGATGTATTCCCGGATAGTGCCGGGTATAACGATGTAGATATTTATGCCGAAACTGATGCTACAAGCAAGGTGCCGATGGGGGGCTACCAGATGCTGGTACGCGCCGAAATTATGCGCGGCAGGTACCGCAACAGCTACTCAGCCCCTGAAGCTTTTGTGCCAAATAAACCAACCGAAGTAAAATATACTATGCCTGATGTTGCCCATACCTTTAAAAAAGGCCACAAAATTATGGTGCAGGTACAAAGCAGCTGGTTCCCGCTGGTTGACCGTACCCCGCAGCAGTTTATTGATATCTACCATGCAAAAAATGAGGATTTTTTAAAGGAAACCATCAATATTTATCATAACCAATCGAAGATCGTCCTGCCTGTATTGAAGTAGCCTTTTCATTAACAGGCTATAAATTGCGTCATTGCTTCGTTCCTCATGATGGTAGGTTGTTACTGTATTTAATTGAAATTCAGTTTTTTAGCTTCATTTAGGACACTCGCCCCATCTTTATTGATAATGATTCTAAATAAATTCCTGAAAAACCTTTGTTTTTAAATCCGCCAGTTATACATTTGCGACATTGTTTATAATTAGTCTAAATAAAAACAAATGAATAAACTTCACTTATCTTTAAAGCACTTACTCACTATTTCTCTCCTCCTTATTTTAACTTCTGTTGCATTTGGCCAGCAAAAGGGAACCATAACCGGTATTATCGTCACTCAAAAAAATGAACCTGCCGAAAACGTTTCGATCAGCCTGAAAGGCACCGGCTACGGGATAGTAACAGATGAAGAAGGAAAATATACTTTCAAGGTTAGTGCCGGAAGCTACACATTGGTAGTATCGCATGTCGGCCTTAAAAACCAGGAGGTACAATTAACGGTTCAGCCGGACAAAACAACAACTATAGCTGCTATAACAGTTAATATTAATACCAACTCATTACAGGAAGTAAACATCAATGCTAATAGAACTAATAAGTTTAACCGCAAAAAAAGCAATGACGTTGCTAAAATGCCCCTGGAGAACCTGGAAAACCCACAAGTTTACACCTCGGTTAGTAAGGAACTTTTACAGGAGCAGGGAATTTTCTCTGCCGATGATGCCATTAAAAATTCACCCGGTATCACCAAACTATGGTCGGCTACAGGCCGTGTGGGTGATGGAGGCGCTTACTTTTCATTAAGAGGGTTCCCTGTACAAACAACTATGAGAAATGGTATTTCCGGCAATGTTACAAATACCATTGATGCCGCTAATTTGGAAAAATTAGAAGTTATAAAGGGCCCGTCGGGTACGCTTTATGGGGGCAGTTTGATCTCCTATGGTGGTTTAATAAACCGGGTTACCAAAAAGCCCTTTGAAACACAAGGCGGAGAAATTACTTATTCTGCTGGTAGCTATAATATGAACCGGGTAAGCGTTGACTATAATACGCCGCTCGATTCTTCAAAAAAAGCCTTGTTCCGCATCAATTCTGCTTATAACAACAGCAACACCTTCCAGGATAACGGTTTCAACAAAAGTTTTGTATTCGATCCAAGCTTTTCTTATAAAGCGAATGACCGCTTAACTTTATCTTTTGATGCGGAAATAAGCCACGGCAGTGGCACCACGCCGGTTATGTATTTCTTTAATACAACAGTTGCCGATTTGGGTGTTAACCGTGCCAACTTGTTGAACTTAGATTATAGAAGAGCCTATCAAAGTAATGACCTGGTTCAGACATCGGATAATGCAAACTTTTTTGCCCAGGCCGATTACAAGATTTCCGAGAACTGGAAATCACAAACAAACTTAAGTGCTACAAACAGCAGCGCGACTGGTTACGAGGCTTATTTTTACCTGATCCCCGGTAACAACGCTTTATCCCGCAATGTTTGGAGTGTTGATGGCAACAGCAATACCTTCCAGATCCAGCAAAACTTTATTGGCGATTTTAAGATCGGCGGTTTAAGAAACAGGTTAGTTGCCGGCCTCGACTTTTTGAGCCAGAGCGCAAATTCAAGATACCTGGATCCAAATTCAGGCTCCGATTCATTTGATGTGATCAATACTTTAGGCCCTATCCCTAAGTATAATAACTTTAACAAAGCCAAGGTCGATTCACTTTTTGCAAATGCACCGGTATCAGTAACCGCAAATCGTTACCATAACTATATCTACAGCGCCTTTGCTTCTGACGTGCTGAACATAACCGATAATTTTTTGGCAATGGTAAGCTTAAGGGTTGATCACTTTACAACAAAGCCTATCAATAATGTGGTTACAGGTATCACTACATTGGGGTTCGATCAAACAACTGTATCCCCTAAATTGGGATTGGTTTACCAACTGATAAAAGATAAAGTTTCAGTATTTGGCAATTACATGAACGGGTTCTCAAACCCTGGCTATGACCTGGCCTATGATGCGGCAACAAATTCAAACGTAAACAAGCTGTTTAAATCTGAACAGGCTAACCAGTTTGAAGGCGGCGTTAAGCTTGATCTTTTTGATGGCAAGCTAAGCACTACTGTTAGCTATTACGATATCAGCGTAAAAAATAAAATAAGGCCTGATGCCAATCATGCCAATGCAAGTGTACAGGATGGTACTCAAAAAAGTAAAGGTATCGAGGCCGAAGTTATAGCTAACCCCTTCAGTGGCTTTAATATCATCGCCGGCTACTCGCACAACAACAGCCTGATGGAAAAATCATCAGCTTATGATAATGGCCGCAGACCGCAAACTGCCGGCCCGGTAAATTCAGCTAACTTTTGGGTAAGCTATGCTTTAACCAATGGCGAAGCTAAAGGACTTGGAATTGGCTTTGGTGGAAACTATGCAAGTGATAACCAGGTGATCAACAACTCTTATAACGGCGTGTTCACCTTACCTGCTTATACCGTTTTAAATACGGGTGTGTTTTTTAACCGCGAGAAATACCGCCTGGCAATTAATGTAAACAACTTAACCAACAGGGAATATTGGGTAGGGTGGACCACCGTTAATCCACAAATGCTAAGGCAGGTAATCGGCACCATAGCTTACAAGTTTTAAAAATGTCGAAATTTAAAAAGGCCATACTTTTTATGCATCGCTGGCTCGGTTTTATAACGGGGCTGGTGGTGTTTATTGTAAGCATTACCGGTTGTATCTTCTGTTTCCAGGACGAGATCCAGGATGCTATCCACAGCTACCGGAAGGTTGAGGTTCAAAACAAACCTTACCTTGCGCCATCCGTTTTAAAACAAATTGCATTAAAACAGCATCAAAGTGCTGCGGTAAATTACATTTATTATTATGGGAAAGATCGCCCTGCTGCGGTAATAACCAATCACCCCAACCAGGGTCTGCAATTTGTTTATATGAATCCGTACACCGGTGTAATTACCCATACGGAAGACCCTCAAAGCAATTTTTTTATTATTGTAGAGTACATCCATCTTTATCTTTTATTGCCTGCAAAGGCGGGAACTCTAGTAGTCGGAATATCGGTTATTATTTTTGTTTTAATAATGATAACCGGCATTGTATTATGGTGGCCAAAACGCAAAAGCGACCGCAAGCGCAGCTTCACCATAAAATGGAATGGTCGCTGGCGCAGGGTAAATTACGACCTGCATAACGTACTTGGTTTTTATGCAACAAGCATTACTATAATATTGGCTCTGACTGGTTTATCCATAGCTTTTGACTGGATGCGGGACGGGATTTATGCTACTGCTAATTTGGGCAAAAGCTATGCCGCCGAAAAGATAATTCCCAAATCTGATTCATTATTAAAATCGGCCATAATAAACAAACCGGTTACAGATCAGGCGTTGCTTGTGGCCCAAAATAGATCGCCGCATGTACAAATGTTTTTGATTTATTACGATGATGCAGTGGCTGGTACAGTAGGGGTAACAGCTTATGCTAAAACATTGCATTACTATAACAGCGATAGCTATACTTTTGATAAGTATACCGGGAAGCTGCTACAGATTTTGCCCCAGGCAAAAAAAAGCCCCGGCATGAAAATGAATGAGATGAATTACGATATCCATGTAGGGCAAATCCTTGGTCTTACCGGTAAGATCATTGCTTTTTTAACCAGTCTCATTTGTGCCACCTTACCCATAACAGGTTTTATCATCTGGTGGGGAAAACGTAAAAAATCTAAAAAGAGTAAACCAAGGGAAGTAATGCACCGCAGGCTGGAAAAGCAGCTGGCGGGGTAAAAATGGAGTCATGCTGAGGCACTCGAAGCATGCGGGCAAAGGCCTCTGCACAGGGCCAAGCAAAGCGGACAGGCCACTGCGCTCACCCTTCGAGTGCCTCAGGATGACACCATATTTCCTAACTAATCTCTGATCTCTAGTCTCTAATCACTACTTCCTCATCGCCTGAGCAATAGCCTTTTGAGCCAGCGGCTCCATTAATTTATAGCCTTCAAGGGTTGGGTGTACGCCATCTTTGGCAAGGTTGGCTGGCAGTCCTTTCTCGTTATCTGCCATGGCTGAATAGTAATCAAGATAAGTAATGCCGTTCTTGTCTGCATATGCTTTCAGCATATCGTTAAGCTGGCCTACTTTTTCTGTTGGGATTATTAATGGCCGCCACGGGAATTTATTAGCAGGCAATATGGATGATATTACCACTTTAATATGGTTTGCCTTTGCCAGCTCAGCCATTGAAACAATGTTGCCAAAAGTATCCTCGGGCTTCGTGGGGCCATTGTTTTGGGCAATATCATTTATGCCGGCAAGTATTACTACTACTTTGGGTTGCAAATTGATCACGTCCTCGCGGAAACGCAACAGCATTTGCCCGGTAGTTTGTCCGCTTATGCCACGGTTAATGTATGAATTACTTTTAAAAAATGTAGAATCATTATTTATCCAGAAATCGGTAATGGAATCGCCCATGTATACAACACGCTTTTCGCCGGCAGCTGGCGCAGGTACTTTGCTGTTCGCATCTTCATACCGTTTAATGCCGGCCCAGTCCTGTGCATTTAAACCTAAGGTAAAGAGCATTATAAATGTTGTAAATAGTAGCTTATTCATAGTTGATTATTTTAATTAAATGTAAAGTCTATCTGCTAAAAAAGAAATTTTCAGTGTTTGCAATATAAAAACCTGAAATTGTAAATAATAAATAAAAAAAAATTAAACCTTTTAATATTAACGTGGTCAAACTTTTTTTACTGTACTGCAAAAAGTATAACAAAATACATAGATATGACCCCAACCTATGCAAAATGTTCTCCTGTTATGCTATATAACCATGTGATTCTTTTATTCCTGTTTCCCGTTTTTCTGCAATCTTGCACCAGCGGTAAAAAGATCTATAAGAGCGACTGTGATGTTAATATTACCTTTAAAAAGATAGGATTTACCCAGCTAATAGACAGTATTGAAGATTATGATGATCAATATGTTGAAGTATCGGGCACTTATAAGGAAGCAAAAGAACAATCGGCTTTGTATAATGACAGCCTGTTTGTTGATCATTCAAACAAACATGCTTTGTGGATAAATTTTAGTCAGGATTGTCCGTTATATTTAAAAGGCACACGTACCGGCTTATTTGAGGCCAGTGACGGCG
>Ga0206981_10220_pt1 | contig 16727 bp, 12 predicted proteins | sample Alteio_BWMinCont_17_FD_153312 | JGI IMG/M metagenome (GOLD analysis project Ga0206981, IMG submission 153312) | Enriched cells from forest soil in Barre Woods Harvard Forest LTER site, Petersham, Massachusetts, United States -... | ecosystem: Environmental > Terrestrial > Soil > Temperate forest >... | reverse complement strand
TTATTTCAAAAAAGGAAATTGGAAAGGTCGTGTATAAATATTAAATCTTCTATTTGGGTATTAAAATTCACTACCCGTAATTGCCGTTACATCATTTGGTAGGGGGTAAAGCGTATAAGTTGCACCGTTTTTCATAAGAATTCTAAGAGCTTTATTCTGAGCTGAACTTTTCGACAAATAGTCGCGGATAGCAAAAAGGTCCTTAAAATCACGTACTTCTTTATCTCCTATTTTTTCGACAAGGTCATGTATCCTGACAATTTTATTTTTAAAGTTTGGATTATCAGTCATGCTCATTACATATAAGCCGCTGTCGGGATGGATGTTAAACGAGATTCCGTAAGTTTTTGATAATGTACCCGAACTGTCCAATGACGATACTCGTGGATAAAAAATAAAAGATGACTGCGTGGAATTCCTTGCGAAATTGTACTGCCTAAAGAATTTATTTCCAATCACTGTCCGTTTGTTTTCTGAACCGATCATTATCTTACTCTTAATATTGATGTTTTTTCCACTTGGGCCATAGGAACAATTGAGTGAATCAACTATTGTATAAGTCGTCTGGTTGCCGCCAATGCCGCTAATGCCAACGCCGCCCGAACCATAATTTCGCTCGGCCTTTAGCCCCTGTAATTTATTTAAGTATTCCTTGCTCAGATATAAAGAACTTCCCGGGAGTCCGAAATCAATTAGCGCTAATGGCCTAAATGATTTTCCCGATGGCAGATCAATATTAACACCTATCGCGTCATAGCTGATATAATTTGCATATCTAACGAGTTTGCCACCTTTTATTTCGAATGAATTTGAAGAGATGACCACAAAATTTTTGTCAAAATTGAAATTCCAATTTATTTTGTCGATGATATCTAATCCTATTGCCCCTGAAAAATCACTCAAGATGCCACCTGCTACCGTTCTGGTATCCAGCAACATAAAAGTTATATCATGAAATACGGTATTGCCGATTGATAACTTGCTGACGTTATAAAGTGGCAGAGCAGATTTAACACCCACTGCGTCAGTAAAATCGACGTGGTCAATTTCAGCTTTTTGGGTGGAACTACCTACACTATTGATAGTAGAATAAGCTGTACCTGTGTCCCAAATGAATTTTTGTAACTTGTCGTCTACCTTGATTTTCAAAACTATCCAGTCTTTGTCTATCTCGATTGGTATCGTATCTGTTATATTTAAGCTTACCGGGTCGATATAACCAGAACTGATCAGCTTAAATAAACCTTTGGTGTTCTGACAAACCCCAGTAGCCGGAATATGGATAATAATGGCAAGTAAGCTAAAATACACTAGCCATTTAGGAAGGCATTTTGAAGTAGATAACATATGGAGTAATTGGTTATGTTAAAAATTCCGTTTGTTTGATTAAATACGCTGATGCATTAGTAGAACTGATTGACTAATTATACGTTGTCGAGCAGTAGGAAGCCGCTCCATTCCGTTTCCTCAAATAACAGTCCTAACAGGACCAGCCCAATACCAGACACCCCTTTTAAAAGCCCAATCGATCTTCCCCAGTGATCTTCGCCCGCATACGTTCTGAAACCAGCTATACCCTCTGATTTGAAAGATGAATATTCAATCGTTTTCTCTATCCAATAATCTTTTGCTACCTTAAACTCCTGCTTGTTGGTATGCTTATAAAAGACCTGGTATAAAAATGCGATCCCGCTGGTGCCATGACAAAATGAAGAATCGAAAATAGAGGTTTGTTTTACGGACTTTCGATGTGTTGTGGTTTGTGCTATACTGATTGCATTATCTTTAATAGATTCATCATTTAAAATATGACCAGCCTTAAATAAGGCGGTAGCTACGCTTAAATCTCCGTAACACCATGCTAATGGGGAATCGTAAGGAAGTGAAAGTGCAGGTGAATAATAAAAAGGGAACTGGGAATAAGAAGACAGATCTGTGCTTCTTTTTGAAATCAAAAATGAGCATATTTTGTAAATTAATTTTTCTGTTAACACTGTATCTATTTTAATTCTATGCAGGTCACATAAAATGGCAAGTACTCCCGGGGTTCCATGTGCCAGCCCCATATTAATGCATATTTTGTCTTTAAACCGTGGGTCATCATAAATAGGGTAGTTCCAACCAAAGTCCCCTGCAGAATTGTAGGATATTTCATCAAGTATTTTCAGCCCTTCACCTAAAATACCTTTTATTTTAGCACGCTCATTGTCATTTTCGCAATATTTGAATTTTATTAAATAGTAGTTAAATGCACCTAATGCGCCATGAAGGAAATCATATTCTTTTTTCTTCAGGTCACTCATCATTATTTCATAAATAGAATCTTCGAATGACTCGTCAATTAATCCGGAATATTCATTGTTTTTTGCGCCTATGAAATTTAAAAAGGTCAAAAATCCTATAAGCCCATCGCAATAAGTATATTTTAATTCCCCGGAGTCGTCATTAAAATCCTTAAGTAATTTATTTAGTTTTTTCTCATATTGATTTTTTGCATGGTTATCGTTGTATGCTATGCTATAGAAGTAAAGGAACAGGATTACTCCGGGAGTGCCCTCCATTAATGAAATATCCGATTTGCTTTTATCTTTATCCAAAGCGAAAAAAATTTCGTTAACTATTTGGTTTATGTTTGTATTGTAGTCCATGTTTAGTTTAAGTGTTGACTGTCTGAATATGCGTTTTTTATTTAACCTGTAGCGATGCCATTAATTGTTTAGTTTTTGAAAAAAGATACCGCTCAAAAAAATGGTAGATCAATAGTTCGTATTTTCTTTGCTGGCCAATAAACATCCTGTTAATAAACATATGGATATAGCTTGTCAGTAAATAGGTCAACTTCTGGTGCCTTTCATTTTCAATAACTTCCAATATGGCTTTAATTTCGTTTTCCATACTTAATGAGCGCTCTTTAAAAACCTCAAAAGCATAACTTACCGGAGATTCGTTTGACCGGTTTTCAATCGAATTTGCAATTTCTTTTTGTATCACCCTGTATTTGGCATTCAGTTGCTTCTGTAGCGAATCACTTTCTCCGTATTCCCGGAAATAGGCAGTTTGCATTACCTTTGCGAAGTCATATTTTTCCTTTGTCGCTAAATTAAAATCATTTAGCAATTCATTGATCCCGATGAGTGCGAACAAGATCCTGTTCTTTTCATCTTGTGCAGATGTTAAATTTGCAATTAATTTTAATACAGCTTTGCTATCATGAAAGAATAGACTTTCCGCTTGTTCAATTAATTCAGGAATATAACGCTCCAGTTCTCTTTTATAGGTATCAATAACAACTTTATCAATTAATCCGGCATGAATATACTCATTCAATTCAAGGGTAAATGCAGCTTGTATTTGAGTGTTTTTAAGTCGATTTTTATTAAAGAACCTGATTCTTAAATGGCTCATGTCATCTCTGTACCGAATGAAAAAGAATTTTTCAAACAATCCCTCTTTGAGTCCATTTTTAATAAATGGAAGGACGGTTGAAATTAAAATTTTTTCTGTTTGTTTAGGCCCGCAATAAATCTTAAAGTATAGCCATTCACTACCCAGGTTAAATGATCTTTTAATTGAACTATTTATGGTAGTTTGAATGAGATGAGCAGAGGGTTTAATCGCAGGTTCTTTGTACACCGGAATTATAAGTTCGTTTGTAAAGGGAAGATTATTAACGTCCTTTAAAATGCAGTTTTGAGGGGTTGCCAGATATTCAACCACACGGATCCTCTTATATTTATTTAAATACGACCACATGATCCTCATTAAGTCGTCGTTGTTATATTGAATTAACAGATCATTGTCTCCAGCTGAATAAACCACCTGGTCGGGTAGCGCTCTTTTTTTCCAAAGTTCCCTTAAAGAAACCAGGCCTGACTCATCTTCCTGTTTTTGTTTAGCTTCATCGAGTGCTAAAACCCATTCCGCTTTTTTTACAATAATATTTTTATAGCATACCCTTGGCAGAGTATTTAGTATTTTTAAGTTTCCCCAATCCCACAAAAAGGGGATGGCATTTCCCTGTCTTTGCAGATCACAAAGGAATTTATAAATGGGCAGGCTTTTGTAATGATAGTTATGCGCTGTTGTTAGCCGCGGGATAATAAATTTATTTAACTGTTTACTTCTTAAAAAAACCTGCCTGTTTTTTATCGAAACCATCAAATCGTCAATGCTTATCTGGCGGTCACTTTTGCTTCCGCTGATGCCCACATATGGTATTTCATAATTCCTCAATACAGGACGCAATAACACGTTCCCTAACCTGGCCTGTGGAAGATGCACAATCTCAGCATAAATAAAATCGGGGTATTCTTTTTCCTCTTCTGACAGGATCGATTTAGTGAAAGCCAACATTTCTGCGCTGCCATGGGTGAATCTCCCCAAAAGATTTGCTCCGGAAGGCCCTCCGAAGCCGGTAAGGTCAAATAGAAAATTTGTTTCGTCTAATTCTTCTTCCGGTATTTTCAAAAGACTACCCATGATATACATGCTGTTGGGTAACTTATCTTCTTTGGACGATTTTTTGAAGGTTTTCAGTTCCTCCTCTTCAATTTGTATCAGTTGGTCTTTATTCTTTAAATAATCGTTATATTTAGTAAAAGCAAACCGTTGAATAAAATTAAAATCGTTTGTTGGCCCGGTAGTTGCCGGTACAGCCAAATTATCAATTATTTCATCTCCTCCGGAATCCTGGTCACCGTAACTTCCATATCCGATTCCATCATCTATATCCAGGGCTATAGAGAGCGGTACTTCACTTTCTTCATATTTATTTATAAACTTATTTATAAATGCTTCCATGTCCGTATGCCTTTCTTCCACAGAAAAACATAATAACTCACTCAGTTGAACGATGATGGTTTCAATAATCTCTTTTTGAATATCTTTACTGCTCAAGGACAAAAACAAATCTGTTTGAATAGTATTTTTAGGTTGTGAAATGTTTGGGTCAACTAATCGCAGGTATTCCTCTATATTCTGGTAGTAAGCAGTTCCTTTCTGAGGGTTGTTAATTAGTTCCTGCACCTTATTTAAATTAGATATGAAAGAGGGTGCTGTATTTACTTCAGACAATTTAACGATAAGATCCTGCAGGCAGTCGGCCCCGGTTACCGCAGGTTCAATATCCGGCATTAATATTTGGGAACGTATAATTTCCCCAATAAATTCTACTGCCTCCTCTTCGGTAACGTCTTCTGCAATTATTAATGTTTTTGACAGATCCTTTACGGTAGATCCCATCCGGGCGGCCTCTATTATATTTTTAAGATAGGGCGTCTTTTCAACCGACGTTAAATGATAATATCTCGTGTTGTTCGTAATAACGTATTCGACATACCGGTATTCATCAAATAATTCATAAATACTGTTGTTAGGGTGCAATAAAACATTTCCCATTACTGAACTGTCTTTTATCAATGAACTGATAATCAAAGACAGATAATTCATATCAATCCTTACTTTTTTTACATGATCCTCCTGAGAATGCAAAGTAATATGGGTGAGGCCTTCTGATATATTTAACAAGGCGCAACCTGCGAAAGTTGCAAAGGGCGTGCACCTGGTGCAACTTCTGACCCAATATTTGGTGAAGCTGTCCAATAATTTTTGCTTTTCCTTGCCTGTACGTAACGCTATCTTTTCTAATTCAATCAGGTATTCAGGAGAGGATAAATATAATCCCTCTAAAAACAGCAGCGGTGATTTATTGTGGTCTATTATCCCGAGGTTAGCGATACTTTGAGCGGGAGCCCTTAACACGACTTTAGAAAAACTTTTATACATATATTTATATTATGATTTAAAGGTAATAGATGTCCCTAAAATTATAATATTAGAACAAATAATAGCTATTTAAATAAAATGTACAGACTTTTTTTTATTGTGCTTTTTTTATCTCAATATTCATTTGCCCAAAACACAAGTATTGACGGAATAGTGATAGGGAAAAGCGGGTATTTAAGTAGTGCCCAGATCGTAAATGCAAACTCGGGCATTCGCACAACCAGTGGAATTAGGGGTGAATTTAGCATTAAGGTAAAAACTGGAGACACCCTGTTTATTTCCCTGATCGGATTTGTAAATGATACGACGATAATTCATTTCCAAAACTCATTAGTCATAAACCTAAAATCTAAAGTAATTAATCTGAAAGAGGTAATTGTGAGAGATAGTAGAACCTCGCCATTGAAGAATTATGAGCAGGCTAAAATAGACTATAATATGGCTTATAAAAGGGGAGACAACAGTAATATGTTTATAGTGAGCCCAATGGGGGTAGGAATAAATATCGATGCCTTATTTAGTACATTTAGTAAACAGGGAAAAAATGGGCGTAAATTAAAACGTGAAATTCAGGAACAATATAAAGAAGAGGTTATTGATCAAAAGTTTAACGCAAGGATAGTTGAAAACGTTACCAATTATAAGGGGGAGGAATTAACCCGTTTTATGGAAAAATACCGCCCAACTTTTGAGTTTATACACAATAAAAATGAGATCGACGTCATAATATACATTAAAAAATGCCTAAATGAGGATCAGCGGTTAAATCCGGCAAACAAGTCCTCTGAGCGGTAAATAAGCTAAACTGCACATTGTACCTTTCTTTTTTAGTTTAAAATGCTGTAATTTACAATATTTAACTAATTGATAATTAATTGATAGTGTATTTATGTATCAGAAAGTAAACGTGTTTCTTTTATTTTCCAATGGTTGTTTTTATAGCTTTAAAGATCAAAAAGACTTTTGAATTTGACAGCGGTTAGGATTTTCGAATCAATCTAAAATCAAGTAATTTTTATTGTATTTAATTTAAAATTAAGTACAGATCAAAGTCCTTCTTTCTTCCTGATCCTTAACAGGCCGTTAGCCGTGGTTACATAAATAACTCCTTTTGAGTCCTGTACCAATTGATAAATTGTATAGCCAGGTGCAGTAGAATTGTTGTTGTGATAGTTTTCCCAGCCATCTTTTAAATTAAACCTTACCAGGCCCGACTGATCAGTACCTATCCATAAAACATGGTCAAACTTGTCATACAATATATTATTGACATGGTTTGAGGGCATTCCGGAATTTTTATCGTTATAATGAAGCCAGTTGCCTCCTGTTTTCAGCACCGCTATACCCTCTTTATCACTGTCTGTCGGAACTTTATCACAATCAATCAGCGAGAAGTAAAGGTTGCCTTTTTCATCTTCTACTGCACCAGAGATGCATACATTTTTCAAGGGTGTATCAGACGTATTAAAGGTAGTTACGAAAAAGTCTTTATCAATCATGATACTGCCTTTCGAAGTACCTATCCATAAACGATTACGGCTATCAACATAAGCGTAAGAGATATCGTTTGAGGGTAGCCGCGGTATGTTTTTCTTGTTCAATAATACCACCTTATCATTTCTTATTGCCACCAGGCCATCTTTAGTAGTAAAAAGAAGCTTGCCGTTACTGCTATTTAAGATGTGCGTGACACCTGATGATATAAATTTTTGGAAATCATATACCTGCCACAATACCCCAGTACACTTGTAGATCTTACCGTCAACGTATACCCATTTGTTATTGTCTTTATCTACGGTTATATCTCCCATAGTTGTTTCTGCAGTAAATGGTGAGTTAAATTCATTAACAGGATTGAAAAATTTTCCATCAAAGCGGGTTAGTCCCCTGGCTGTAGCATACCACAAAATATCAGATTTATCCACAGCGCATGACTGGCTGATATTATCCGGAAGGGGTGAATTATATTTGGTCCACACCGTGAATTCATAGTTTTTTAAAGACGGATTAGTATAAACAGTGGCTTTATTATAGATAACAGGATCGCCGGGTGGCTTTAATTCTGTCAGGTCCATTCTTTGAATTTGGCTTGACATTTTACCACCAGCCAGGCGAAAAATCACATTTACAGATGCAGTTACAGGTTTCCCATTTACTAAAGCTGGTTTCCACAAAAAACCATTTAGGTACCTGATCAGGTCAGCTGTTAATGGACTGTTTGTGATATCAGTATGGCTAAGTACGCAGCCAAAACCTGCGGATTCAACCAAAACCTGGAAGGTTATTGATCCGCTTACATCTTTTAAAATGTATTTACGCATACTTCTCTCACAAATATTATCCAGGATAATCTGATCACAAGTTGCTTTTGGGTCTCCGCAGTCCATACAATAGTTTGAAGTATTGCATGCTTCTACTTTTTCCAGGAAGAGATTTTGTGCCGGGAGCGCCGCCGGTAAAAAGAAAACAAACAGGACGATAAACGATAGCTTACAAATTTGGGTTGGGGGTAACAATGCTGACATTACGGTATAAATTAAAGAAAGCAAACTCAAAACACCAAATGTATGATAGTTAAAATAGGTTAAAGTTTGACGCCCAGTGCTCAAGCAAATTTAAGAACCGGGGGAAAACGATTTATAACGGGAAAAACATATTATCAGTATAAGTGACAGCCGGGAAGCCCTGAATAACTAATACGCAAATTAATTGCGATACTTGTAGCCATATGTTATCTTACAACCGGAAACTATTGCATGAATAATTGGTTTAAAAATTATAACGGAATAATCTGGCTGATAACCGGGATAATTATCGGCAGTATAGCAGGTGTAGTATTGGGTAAACAAGCAGAAGTGCTTAAGCCAATAGGTGATATATTTTTGAATCTGCTGTTTGTAGCTGTTGTCCCGCTCGTTTTCTTTGCCATATCCTCTGCAATTGCCAATCTTCATGGCGAACAAAAGGTAAGCCGGATAATTACTATAATGTCAGGCGTATTCTTGTCTACCGTGCTAGTCGCGGCATTACTTACCATAGTTGCTGTGTCGTTGTTTCCTGTTCATCAACAGGTTATGGTATCTTCTGAATTATTAAACCAGCAAGCCGGTAAAAAGCTATCCGGCGACCAGGTAACTCAACTGTTTACTACGGGTGAATTTTATCAATTGCTTTCCCGCAAAAATATGCTGGCGATGATCATTTTTGCTATCCTTACCGGGTTTGGAACATTGCGCGCAGGAGAAAAGGGTTTGGATTTCGGCCGTTTTCTAAATGCGGGCAACGAAGTTTTTAAAAATATTTTTGTGCTTATAATGAAGATTGGGCCTGTTGGTTTAGGTGCTTATTTTGCTTACCAGGTTGCTGTATTTGGCCCTTCGCTCTTTGGTGATTATGCACATTCAATGGGTATAGGCTATGGTGTCAGCATTTTTTATTATGCGGTGTTTTTTAGTATCTACGCATTTATTGCCGGAGGTTTAAGGGGTGTAAAAAAATACTGGAAAAACAACTTCATCCCATCCTTTACAGCGGTAGGTACCTGTAGCAGTATTGCCACCATACCGGCAAACCTGGAAGCATCAAGAAAAATGGGCGTTTCTGCCACCATCGCCGGGATAACCATACCGCTTGGCGCAACTTTACATAAAGACGGATCAAGCATTTCATCTGTTTTAAAAATGGCAGTTGTATTTGCCATGTTTGGTAAAAGCTTTAACAGTCCTGAAGTTATCCTGCTGGCACTCGGCATGACTGTAATTGTCAGTATTGTTGAAGGTGGGATTCCAAACGGCGGCTATGTGGGCGAGCTCCTTTTTATCTCGGCTTATGGTTTCCCACCGGAAGCTCTTCCGCCTGCAATTATAATCGGCACATTAATTGATCCCGTAGCTACGCTGCTGAACGCAACAGGTGATACAGTGGCCGCTATGCTTATTAACCGGTTTGTTGATAAGGAAGAGTGGATTAAAAATAATCAACAGGTTTTGGGCTGAAGGGTGCCGGCTGAAAGGGAAATGAATCTACCCATCTTATTTACAAGCCGGTTCGGTATTCATCAAAACCGATGTTTGATGGCTCTGTATTGTTCGGGAGACATACCCATCAATTTTTTAAACAAACGGGAAAAATAATAAGGATCATCATACCCCATTTCTTTAGCCACCTCTTTAATTTTAACGCTGGTATTAAAAAGAAGCTGACAGGATTTTTGGATTTTGAGATGTATGAAATACTCCATTGGTGACATCCCGGTTGATTGCCTGAATAAACCGGAGAAATAAGATGCTGATAACTGATAACGTGCTCCGAAATCCTCTACAGTGAACCTACCATCAAGTTTTTCGCGCATAAACTCAATCGTTTCCTTGATTATATCTTTATCACCAGTAATTGAAAAGTGTCTGTCAGGGTACAAGAAAGTTGACAAAAAATGATATAAACACATATTGGCGTTATTTAAATTGTCCTTATTATATCCCATCTCCAGCGAGCTGTACATCTCCTTCCAAATTAGAAGTCCTTTTTCATTGTATGGAATATTTTGAGGACCATCATTAAGTGTGATATTCAACAATCTGTTAAAAGAGTTTAGGTCGGTTCCGCTAAAATGCACCCAGAATATGGTCCAGGGCTGTGCCTCGTCAGCGCCATATTTAAGATATTCAGTAGTAGCGGGTATCTGAAAAAACTGGTTAGGCAAAACTTCATATTTCTTCTTATCAACTATATACCACCCCTTTCCATACAGGCAATAAATAAATATATTGTCTTCACAACCTTTTCTGCGTTCGCGAAAATGATAGGATGCTTTGGGAAAATAACCAATATGAGTAATAAAGATCTGATTTAAAATTACATTCTCTGATCCCATATTCTTATAAATCATCTTAGGTAAGCTAATGAGTTTTTGTCCCTCAAAACCATCTCTGACCTTTATTTTCCTTGTGTTCATAAATATTACTGATGCTTTGCTTCCCGTTGAATAAATATACATCCCATAGTGCTTCTGCCAGGTGGAATGGCTAATATAGAAATTTTATAAATTTTTATAGTAGGATAATCCATTAAAACAGAAGTATAATTCATTGTAAGGAATAGGGTAATGATCTAATTTAGATTTTCTTAACCAGTTACAGACTTACAATGAAATACTTTTTTAATATTTTAATCCTTTTACTGCCTTTTTGCCAGTTAAAGGCACAATCCTCATCTATAGATCCTTCTATTAAAACATCCAAAACCGTGATGGATGATTTTATGGATCAACGATTTGGGATGTTCATCCATTGGGGGCCTGTGACATTACGTGGTACGGAAATAGGGTGGAGCAGGGGTACAAGCGTACCAACTGAAGACTACGATAATCTGTATAAAGAATTCAATCCTGTTTTGTTTGATGCAAACGCATGGGTGAAAGCCGCTAAAGAAGCCGGCATGAAATACCTGACTATTACCGCCAAGCACCATGATGGGTTTTGTTTGTGGCCAACAAAGGTTTCGAATTACAATATCATGAATTCTCCTTATAAAAAAGATATTGTTGGTGAGCTTGCCCGCGCTTGTAAAAAATATGATATTAAGTTTTGTATTTATTTTACGGTGCTTGATTGGCATGATCCGGATTATCCCGTTCATATTTCGGGTTCAAAGGCAGACCCCAATGCCAATATGGATAAGTTTGTAATTACCATGAAAAGTGAATTGAAGGAGCTTGTAACTAACTATCATCCTTATATGCTATGGTTTGATGGCAATTGGGAAAGCCCCTGGAAAAATGAATATGCAGCAGATATTTATACGTTCCTGAAAAAACTTGACCCTAATGTTATCATCAATAACAGGCTTGGAGCCAATGACAATCATCCAAATCTAACAGAGGAAACTATTGGCGACTTTGCTACGCCTGAACAAAGAATTGGCGAACTTAACATGAAGAATCCCTGGGAAACTTGTATGACTATTTGCAACCAATGGGCCTGGAAGCCAAATGATACAATGAAGACACTAAAGCAATGCATCCAAACTTTAGTTAAAACCGCAGGAGGAAACGGGAACTTACTCTTCAACGTTGGGCCTATGCCTGACGGAAGAATGGAAGAACGACAAGTGAGACGGCTAAAAGAAATGGGTGAATGGTTAAAAATATACGGTGAAAGTATATACGGAACAAAAGGTGGCCCGTTTAAACCGAATGAGATTTTTGCTGCAACTCGTAAAGGCAATAAACTTTATGTGCATGTTTTTGAAAAAAATGCTGCCACTTTAACGCTGCCTGCATTGGCCAACGCAAAGGTTAAGCAAGCTTATTTGTTGAAAGGAGCCAAAATAAATTATAGCCAGGATGCCAGCGGTGTCATTACACTTCAACTACCTGGACAACTCCCCAATAGCAATGATTCGGTAATTGTACTGGAATTAACTACTAATGCAGAAACCATACCTGTAGTTTCTTAAACTACTAATAACCTAACGAATGATCCAAAAGATTCAGATAAGCGACAGGCGATTTCCGCTAGCCAAAGGAGCCGGAAGCGATGCTATTCATAGAGACCCCATATATTCTTACGCAGTAACCAACCTGATTGACGATAGCGGCCTTATCGGGACGGGTTTTGCTTTTACATTGGGCGAAGGGAATGACCTGGTTTGCAAGGCCGCACAGTTTTACGCCGATCAACTAAAAGGGAAAGATATTGAAGAACTAATGTTGAATTTCGGAACAGTGTTCAATCAGCTTTCTAATGAACAACAGTTTCGCTGGCTTGGGCCGCATAAAGGAGTTGTGCATTTGGCGCTTGCTTCGGTTACCAATGCCTGCTATGACCTATGGGCTAAGAAAAGAGGTGTCCCGTTATGGAAATTACTAATCGATCTGTCGCCTGAAGAAGTCATCAATACGCTCGATCTGTCTTATCTGGAAGATGAGCTTACCCATGAACAGGCATTGCAATTATTAAAAGATAACCGGGTAGGTAAAGAACATCGTCAGCAAATTATTAATTCGGGTTATCCCGGCTACGATACCTCTATAGGGTGGTTTAATTATACCGATGAAAAAGTACGCGAAAATTGCCGTAAGGCCGTAGCGGAAGGCTTTACAGCTATGAAGCTGAAGGTAGGAAGCACAGATCCCGAAAGGGATATCCGCCGTTCGCATATCGTACGTGAAGAGGCAGGTGATAACATAAAAGTGATGCTGGACGCCAACCAGCAGTGGACCCTTCCGCAGGCCCTTAAAATATGCAGGGAGTTACAAGGCATGAATCCATATTGGATTGAAGAGCCCACTCATCCTGATGATGTGCTGGCGCATAAAACATTGGCTGATGCCATTGCACCTACAAAACTTGCATTGGGTGAGCATGTCCCAAATCGTGTTATCTTTAAAAACTATCTGCAAACAGGATCTGCGGGTTTTATCCAGGTAGATGCGGTAAGAGTTGGGGGCGTAAGCGAGTTTATAACCATTAGTTTGCTTTGCCGTAAATATAATATCCCTGTAGTGCCTCATGTGGGAGATATGGGACAATTGCACCAGCACCTGGTATTATTCAATCATATCTCCATGGGGCATGAGGCTTTGTTCTTGGAACACATCCCTCATTTACAAGCACATTTTTTACATCCCGTTAAAATAGCGGGTGGTGTTTATATAACTCCAATGGAGCCTGGCAGTAGTTGTGACTTTAAAATATGAGTAATATAGCTAAATAGAAATGTTAAAATCACTCGACTTATACATTAGTATTATATATATCCTGGCTATTTTGTGTATAGGCTTATGGGTGGGTATTCGCCATCGCCGTAAAAGCAAAGCAAATGCCGCCGGTGAATATTTTTTGGCCGGAAAAACTTTAAAATGGCCTGCTATTGGCCTGGCTCTTTTTGCAACCAATATTTCAACGGTACACCTGGTTAGCCTTGCGCAAAGCGGGTTTGACAGTGGATTGCTTAATGGGAATTTTGAGTGGATGGCAGCCTTTACACTTGTTTTATTAGCCTTGTTCTTTGTTCCATTTTATATAAAATCCGGGATTTCCACTTTGCCGGATTTTTTGGAAAAACGCTACGACCGGTCAAGCCGCGACTGGCTCGCGGTTGTATCTGTTGTATCTGCAATCATCATTCATATCGCTTTTTCCATGTTGGCAGGGGGGATTGTATTGAAAACTTTATTTGGCCTTAATATATATGTCAGCGTGATCGTAATATGTATCATAACGGCCATATATACAATTATTGGGGGCTTAAAAGCCGTGGTTGTAACCGAGTCTATTCAAACAGTAGTGTTGCTTTCGGGTGCAATCATCATTAGCTATGCTGCTTTTCACAGGATGGGTGGTTGGGAACCTATGGTCAACGTATTGAAAAGCCATAAGGAAATGAATAAGCTTTCAATGTTGCGCCCGCACGGCGATAGTAGCGGAATGCCCTGGTATGCCGTATTTTTAGGCTATCCTGTCTTGGGCATTTGGTATTGGTGTGCAGACCAAACTATTGTGCAGCGGGTGCTTGGAGCCAAAGATGAAAATAATGCAAGATTAGGACCCCTGTTTTGTGGCTTTATTAAAATTCTGCCGGTATTCATTTTTGTATTGCCGGGTTTGTTCGCATACACTTTGGCACAATCAGGACACCTGGATATAAGCAGCTTAGGTTTAAATGATAAAGGAGCTGTAAATTCAAAAGGTATTTACACGCTGATGATCACGCAACTTTTACCATCAGGATTAATTGGTGTTTTGGTGGCTGCCCTTTTATCAGGGCTAATGAGCCAGGTTTCAGGCGCATTGAATTCTATTTCTACCATGGTAAGTTACGATATGTACCAGCGCTACCGGCCTGCAGCTTCCGACAAACAATTGGTATTTGCAGGAAAAATATCAGCGGGTGTTGCCCTGGTATTTTCGCTTGCTTTATTGCCATTATTAAACAGGTATGAAAGTATATTCGGTGGGATTAATGATATTATCGCTCATATTGCACCACCTATTACCTGTGTTTTCCTGCTCGGCATATTTTGGAAAGGAGCATCAGCGACGTCTGCCAAGCTTACATTGTGGATTGGTTCAGCACTGGGCGTAGTGGTATTTGCTGTTAGTAAACTATATCCCGATACACTCATCGGTCACATTCCTTTTATGATGATGGCTTTTTACCTGTTTTGCGTATGCATGGCGATGCAGATTTCTTTTTCTTACCGCTACCCAGTACAACACAATACAGAAAGCTCACAGCTGTATTGGAAATCACCATGGGAACCGCTGCATGGTGCAGCGTTGAAAGGGATTGGTAATTATAAAGTATTATCGGCATTGCTGTTAATGATAATTGGGGTTTTATATTATGTGTTCAAATAAGTAAAATGAAAAAATATATTGTTGTCATTCTCCTGGCAGGCCTTTTATTTACTTCCTGCATGCAAAGCAAAGACCCAATTCATATTCAACGCTATGCCTCAATAACGGGTTTAAAGCCGGAAAAATTGGCTTATTACAAGAAACTGCACGCCAACGCCTGGCCGGCGGTATTGAAAAAAATAAAAGCGTGTAACATCCAAAACTATTCCATTTACCTGAAAAAGGTACAGGATAATTATTATCTGTTCAGCTACTTTGAATATGCCGGGTCTGACTTTTCAGCCGATATGAAAAAAATGGCGAATGATCCGGTTACTCAGCGCTGGTGGAAAGAAACTGATCCTTGCCAGCAGCCATTACCTGAAGCTGCTGCTAAAAAACAAATATGGACGGCTATGGAAGAGGTTCACAGGTGGATCAATGGGTATCGGTTTTGAATGCGCGAAAGCCTATGCAAATGAAGGTGCAAAAGTGGTGATTGTAGCGTCTTCATGGGGGCAGGTTGAAGAAGCAGTAGAACGATTGGGAAGTGAACATCTTGGTATAATAGGCGATGTATCCAATGCTTCAGACGTAAAAGGTGCTATTCATCAAACAATAGAAAAATATGGCAGAATTGATGCTATACATAATAATGCCGGTATTGCCACACCATCTAAACCCTTACACCAAACAAGCGACGAGGAATGGCAGCAGTTGATGGACGTAAATTTAAAAAGCGTGTTGTTTACTACCCGTTTTGGTTTTGAAGAATTAAAAAAGTCTGGAGGATGTATTTTAAATACCAGCAGCCTCGTAGGTGAGATCGGACAGGAAAACCACGCTGCCTACACTGCCACAAAAGGGGCCATGAATGCGCTCACCAAATCTATGGCGCTGGATTATGCTCCTTATAAAATACGAGTAAATGCGGTGTTGCCGGCAGGTGTATGGACTCCAATGTTACGAAAGTGGCAGGAAGAGCAGCCTGACCCCGCTTCAGTAGGAAAATATTTAGATGAGATTCATCCTTTAGGTTATTGTCCTGAAGGAGATGTGATTGCGGATGCCTGTGTTTTTCTTCTTTCAGACAAGGCACGATTCATTACAGGGACTATTTTGCCTGTAAGCGGGGGGGCAGAATTAGGATACAGATCATTGAGATAAATCAAATACAGCTAAAATAATCATTTAAATACTGCTGATAACGCTTTTGGCACCGAGCCTTTTCTTATAATCGGTAGGATTCATACCCCTGTATTTTTTAAATATCCTGTTTAGGTGGCTTTTATCGGTAAAACCAAATTCGTCAGCAATTTCTGTGATCCTCATACTGCTTTGCAATAAACGGTTCTCAATCAGCCTGAGTTTATAGTTTAAAACATACTGCTGTAGTGTTTCATTGGTGTGTTTTTTAAAATAGCTGCCAAGGTAAGTTTCGGCAATGCCAAAACGCTCGCTGATCTGTGCTGCTCTTAACTTTTCAGGGTAATAAATATTAGCCTGTATATATTGTAAAATATCAACTGCCTTTTTTTCACTCGTTTCATCGATCTTTTCAGGAAATGCCTGGCCGATGTTCCTGGCGATTATTACCAGGAG
>Ga0206981_10194_pt1 | contig 16771 bp, 12 predicted proteins | sample Alteio_BWMinCont_17_FD_153312 | JGI IMG/M metagenome (GOLD analysis project Ga0206981, IMG submission 153312) | Enriched cells from forest soil in Barre Woods Harvard Forest LTER site, Petersham, Massachusetts, United States -... | ecosystem: Environmental > Terrestrial > Soil > Temperate forest >... | reverse complement strand
ATACGCGCCTGAGCCGAAGATGGCGATGGCCTCTCCGAGCGTGGTGTGCTGGCTGACAAAACCAACCAATGTGGGAAACAAAGCTCCTGCTCCCCGACCGAGGTTATAGGCAAAACCTGCGCCCGAGGCTCGAACAGGAGTCGGGAAGAGTTCACTGAAGTAGGCTCCCATGGGACTGAAGGATCCTGAGGGGAAGAACCCGAGGGGAAAGCCGAGCACCATCATCAGGTGGTTGGAGATGGGAAAGACCGTGTAAAGAATGATCGTGAGGAATGAACAGGCTGCGAACAGGATGAGCGTGTACTTGCGCCCGATGGAATCAGTAAGATGAGCGGCAGTGAGATACCCCACGAAGGCTCCGCCGATGATGACGAAGAGGTAGGTTGCTGAATTCAGTGTGGTGAGGCCGCGAGAACTTGTCAGATACAGAGGTAACCACGTGGTGACAGCGTGATACCCACCTTGCGCTCCAAGGGCCAAAAGTGAGGCAAACAGAGTCGTCCGCAATAAACCCGGTGAGAATATTTCAAGAAAGCTGTTCTTGTGAACCTGTTTGTCGGCGCGAAATACCTCAGGCTCCTCGACCTTACCGCGGATGTAGAAAATAAGCAACGCCGGCAGAATGCCGATCCAGAACAGCACACGCCAGGCAATTTCGTGTGGGAGCCAAGAGAACACAATCATGAAGACAAGCACGCTGATACCCCAGCCGATTGACCATCCCGACTGAACGGTGCCAACCGCACGACCGCGATAACGTGCCCGGATCGTTTCGCTCATGAGAGCGGCGCCCACAGCCCATTCCCCGCCAAAGCCAAGCCCTTGCAGGCTGCGCGCAAGCAGCAGTTGTTCGAAGTTCTGGGTGAAGCCACTGAGAAAGGTGAAAAGGGCGAACCAGAAGACAGTCACCTTGAGCAACCGGACTCGGCCAAATCGGTCGGCTAGAATACCGGCGAGCCAACCTCCAAGCGAAGAAATGAGCAGCGTGGCGGTACTGAGAAGCCCCGCCTGTCCTTTCGAGATGTGCCAGGCCGCAAGCAGCGTGGGAAGGACAAGACTATAGACCATCACGTCCATACCATCCAGCATCCAGCCGGCGAACGTCGCCACGAGTGCTGAGCGCTCGCGAGAATCCAGTTGGCCGATCCACACGCCGGTCTCCTGTGAAGGGCTCTCAGAGTCAGTAGTGTTCACCGCCATGTGGATCCTTATCATACGTAGTGGGAACAATTATTCGACAGCAGTACATCGCGTTTGTTGCAAGAGAACCCCTATTGAGGACTTGCGTGTAATTTTGTACTTGCCCTGGGGTGAAGTATTCAGGATCGCCTGTTAACTGACAAAGGGGAAGGAACTCAATCGCGATCCTGCTTCGCCGCCGAGATTGAGGCTTCGCCCCAGCCGCCGCCGCCGGGCGTCTCAATGCGGATTCGACTCCCTTTTGAGGCACGGACACTGCATTTCGATGGAAGAGCTTGAGATCGGCCTTCTGCATCGGTGAGTGAGGCATTCCCGCTCGCGCCCGGCATTCCCCCCGCCAGTCCATACGGCTGGAACTTTCTCCTCTCGCAAAGGAGCGTGACCTGGGAATCTGCAAGCAACTCAATTTCTCGCACTAATCCGTCTCCTCCACGAAAAAGTCCCTCTCCGCCCGATGATTTGCGATAGCCGTACGACCGCACTCGAAACGGATAGGCATACTCAAGCGCCTCGATTGGGGTGTTCAAAGAATTGGTCATATGGCAGTGAACCCCCGAGATTCCATCCATTCCGGGGCGCGCACCCATTCCCCCCGCAGTGGTCTCGTAATAGGTGAAGGGTTGGTTCGAGCGATGATCCACTCCGCCAATTGTCAAATTGCTCATGGTGCCGTAGCTTGCCGCCGGCACTCGTGACGGAGAAGCTTGGGCGAGCGCCCTCAAGAGCACATCGACGATACGTTGCGAAGTCTCAACATTGCCTCCAGCAACCGCGGCTGGCGGCCGCGCATTGACGATGGTTCCCTCCGGTGCAAGCACGGTGACCGGGTACATGAGTCCCGCGGTGGCCGGCGCATCCTCGACGAGCAGACAGCGCAGAACATAGAAGCAAGCCGAATAGGTGATCGCATAGACTGCGTTGACGCTTCCGCTCACTTGCGGAGCGGATCCCGCGAAGTCGATCACGACAGAACCCTCAACAGGCTCAAAGCTGATCGACACCGCGATACGGATCGGCTGATCGCTGACGCCATCGTCATCGAGAAAGTCTTCAGCTCGAAACGTGCCGCCTGGGAGTTTGCGCAACTCCGCGCGCATCAGCCGGCCAGAGTACTCGAGCAGTTCTTCTGTCAGCGCTGTCACGGCATCCAGGCCGTATTTCCGCAAGACTTCATGCAGCCTGCGTTCCCCAACCTGACAGGCGCCGATCTGCGCGGCCAGATCGCCTTCGCGTTCTACCGGGGTACGCACATTGTGCAGGATGAGGGAGAGAACTTCGGGATCGATCTTGCCTCCGCGCACGATGCGAATCGGCGGGATACGAATGCCCTCCTGAAATATTTCGCGCCCGGGTCCCATCGAGCCGGCAAAGGTTCCACCTACATCGGCATGGTGCGCCCGCGCGGCAACATAAAACACCGGCAGCGAATATTGTTCAACAAATACAGGTAGAACCAGCGTGATGTCGGGCAGATGTGTTCCACCCGCGTAGGGATCATTCAAGATCGCGACGTCGCCGCGCCCCAAGGGGAGCGATTCGACCGCAACCTTCACGGACATTGGCATGGAGCCAAGATGCACGGGCATGTGGTCGCCCATGGCGATGACCCTGCGCTGCGCGTCAAACACCGCACACGAGTAGTCGCGGCGCTCCTTGATGTTGGGCGAGATCGAGGTGCGGCGGAGAGCGGCGCCCATTTCCTCCGCGATGGAGTGAATCGAGCTCTGGAAGATAGCTACAGCAATGGGATCGGAGATGTCGGTCACAGCGGCCATCAATGCACCTCAATAATCAGGTTGTCGAGCGCGTCGGTGCGTAGCCTGTCGCCCGGGGGAACGATGGTAGCGGAACTGTACTCGGTGACAATCGCTGGTCCGAAAAACGAGTCGCCGGGGCGAAGGGCCTGCCGATCGTAGATCGGAGTGTCGTAGACCTTGCCGTTGAAGTAGACACATTGACGTGCTCTGATCGCCTGACTTCCATCTCCGTCGCACACAGTCTTTCTGGCCGGATCGAAGGATTCGCTCGCGGAAATCATGCGAATACGAACATTTACGATTTCCACTTCATGCTCTTCTCTGGCAAAACCATAGTGCTGCCGATGGAGATCGTGAAAAGCGCTGAGATAGTCCTCGCGAAAAGGAACGTTCAGTTCATATCCCTGTCCCAGATAGCGAAGATCGACTGAACGCAAAGCAATGCCATCGAGTTGCTCGGCACGAAACTCTGCGTAACCCCGCTCCTCCAACTCCCCGAAAACACCGTCAAGGTCGGCACCAGCGCGGAGCATCACCGTTCGCGAGAAATCGCGTACCGCATCGGCGAGCAAGATACCCACGGCAGAGAGCGCGCCCGGTAATGCAGGTACCAACACTCGAGGGATGCGAAGCGCGTGAGCTAACGAGCAGGCATGGAGCGGGCCGCCACCGCCAAAGGCAACCAGCGTGAAGTCGCGAGGATCATATCCGCGTTCTACGGAAATGACGCGGATCGCCTTTTCCATCGAGGTTTCGACGAGCCGAACGATCCCGGCCGCGAACTCTTCAACGCTGGCAATAGATTGCCGCTGCTTTTCCATGTAAGCGACGGCACGCTCACGATCCAGATGGACGACGCCCCCCAGGAAGCTGCCGGGATCAAGCCGGCCAAGAACAAGATTGGCGTCAGTGACGGTTACCTGCTCACCGCGGCCAAAGCAGATGGGCCCAGGCGAGGCGCCTGCCGATTCAGGTCCGACGCGCAGCAGCCCGCCAGCATCAAAACGGGCCAGCGATCCGCCGCCGGCACCCGCGGAATGAATCTCAAGCATGGGAATACTGATGGGCACGCCCGAGAGGATGGCCTCGGAGGTGAGCTGCGGCCCGCCTCGCACGGCGTCGACGAGGCACACATCTGTCGACGTGCCGCCCATGTCGAAACCAATGATGCGATCAAAGCCGGCCAGACGCGCAAGCTGATAGGCACCCATCACGCCACCGGCGGGGCCGGAAAGCATGGTGCGCACCGGTTCTTCCGCGGCCACGCGGGCCGTTATGGTTCCCCCTGAGGACTGCATCACGTCTATCCGGCCATTGAATTCCCGGTCAACATTCGCGACCAGCTTATCGATGTAGCCGCCGACAATCCGAGAGAGATAGGCATTGGCCACCACAGTCGATGCACGTTCATATTCGCGGAACTCCGGGAGGACGCGATGCGAGATGGAAACAGGAATACCTAACCGCTGCAGCGCTTCAGAAATGGCCTGTTCATTCACGGGATTGGCGAAAGAGAACAGCAACGAGATAGCCACAGCCTCCGCTCCGGAGGCGCAAATCCGCTCCGCCAGTTGTGCAATCGAGTCGGGGTCGGCGGCGCACAATAGGTCGCCTTCGGCGCTGACACGCTCCTCGATACCGAAGCGAAGATCGGCGGGCGCAAGGCAATCGGCCGCAGGCTGAAACCAGTCATAGAGCTTGGCGCGTGCCTGGCGTCCGATCGCGATCGTATCTTCAAAGCCGGCGGTGGTGACAAAGGCAACCCTCGCACCCTTGCGTTCAAGCATCGCATTGGTACCAACCGTGGTCCCATGCCGTACGACAACTGCGCCTTGCGCTTTGATTCGCCGCAGTGCCTCGAGCACTGCCTGGCCCGGATCGGATGGGGTTGAAAAGATCTTGAGGACCTGAAGTTGGCCTTCATGAAAATAAACACAGTCGGTGAACGTACCGCCGGTATCAATTGCAATTCGCATAAAAAACCACTCACAGTTGAAGTTGGTACCCGCAGAGCGGGCGCCAGATTGTAGACTGTCCGATTCCACATGGCATCGGCGGCGACTCCGATGAAATATGCTCTGTTTTGCTGCTCCCTCCTCATGTGGGCTCTGGCGAGACGGTGTAACTCGACATAGACGAGTGGAAACAGTTGTTCACCCGCTTCGCGAGCTCCCGACGTAAGGCCTCAAGCACTGCCGTACGTTTCCGTCTGCTGTTCCCATATCATTTCCGCCTTCGTACTGATCGTTCAATTCTGGACAACCGCGCTGAATCCAAGCGCGTCGCTCCGCGTTGAAGTTCATGGTGTCGAAATTCTTAGGGGCTCAAATATCGCCCTGCACGCATAGCCCCCATTGCTGGATACGCTGAGTCTAAGACATGCGAAGGAGAGTATACGCGATCGTTCTAGTATGCAGCGGGAATTTTCGTGGGCGTTCACGGTAGACAACACTGTGCTCGCTTTGCCTCCTGCAATTGGATTTTCGACGATGATAAACTGAGGATCGATGAGCGGGCCTGCAGACGATCCGACAATGTTCTGGAAATTCTGCGAAACTTTCCTGGATCCTATGTGTTCACACGATCGTGCCGGATGTTAAGGCATATTCCCAAATACTGTGAACTTCCGAGAAGCAAGAAACCAGATCTTTCCTGCGTAAAATCCAACCGGCAGTGTGGTTTCGCACTGCACAGTCTCGGAAAGCACTAACTCGGGGGAAATCCGTGGATAAGATCACTTTTTGTCGGATTGTACTGGCGTTTTGTGTGCCTGGCCGCGCGTGCCGTTTGCCAAGACATCAATACTCCCATCTATCCGGAAGTCATTCCGACCTCTTCAGGGCTCGTCTTTGATCCCGCCAAAGATACACGCGAGAGCTTTCGGGCTCCGAACGGCAAGTTAGTCGAAGTGTTGGTCAAAGGACCAATTGGATCGGGGACCTACCATCGGGATTGATCCGACTGACAACAGAATCTCAGTTGAATCGAATTGCGCATTGTTTGGAATCAGGTGGCTCTCTCAAATCTTCTCAAACCATGGACATGCTCCACACAGGAGATACTATGCACATTCGCTCTCTGCCTTCTCATGGTCCTATTCTTGTCACCGTTTTCACAACTCTCCTCGCATCATCGGCCATGGGCCACGCACAAAGCGTGGATCGAGGTCAGGACGCCCCTCATGTGCAGAGTGTTCCTCACATGCAGCGCCTCAACAAGGCGCCGGACCTGGACAACGCGCGAAGCGCAGTCCAGGCACAATCAGCATCTCCGAGCCAAGAGCTCACACAACTCTGTAAACCCATGCTCGCCGACAACATAATCGTCACCACTGCCCAGCAGCGCAAGAAGGCCGGCGATATCGCTCTTCCTCCGCTCACCGATGACGCCAACGGTTTTGCATGGCCCGACACAGAACTCGGTGTAATCAAGTCAGGCACCGGCTATGCCTTCTTCGGAAGCGACGGTGCATTTCACGCGCGACAAAACTGGGAAGACTTGATCGAAGGTAACAATAAATACGGCTCCGTCACTCGCACCCTGGGGACCCTCAACGATCCGCTCGGCTCCGAATCTCCCATCGACGTAACCATCAAGCCCAACCCAGATCCGGCTGTCAATCCCTTCTACTCCAGTTACGACTACATGGGCGGCGGGCCGGTCCTGAGGGTTCCCGAAGGTGAGCCCGGCGCCGGCAATCTTCTCATGGTCTACCATGCTGAAATTCCTACCGTCAGCACCCAAAGTTTTTACTCTGTCCTGGCCCTTGCAGCTTCAACCGACGAAGGCATGAGTTGGACTGATCTCGGCGAAATTGTCCGCACGAACCAGGGGTACCGGACGGACATGGATGGCTACGATATCGGCGACGCCAACCTGGTTCCCTCTCCGGACGGCAAGTACTTCTACCTCTACTTCGCCGATTGGATTGCCAACGGCACGACCCACTGGCTCACGTCGATCAATTTTCTCTCTCTTGCCCGGGCCCCGATTGACTCAGTGCTTGAAGCCGCATTCGATAAGAAGCATCCGCATGCACTGGCATTCGAAAAGCGTTATGACGGGTGGAATGTGGACCAGGGCCTCGGCGGCTATTCACGCGACCTTTTCCCCGCGGAAGCCATTTACTGGGGGCCCATGCGCGTGAACTGGAACGCCGATCTGCATCGCTATCAGGCTTTCATCAATAATGGAAATCTGATCGCCTATGCTGAATCTCCCGACGGCCTGAGTTGGTCGCTCCCGACCGTACTTAAAGACTTCAGCAACGACCCCAATCAACCAGGCATATACATCACTCCGATTGGTCTCGGCGACGAACCTCACATCCTGGGAAAGCAGTTCTACATCATGTACACGTATTACCCTAACAACGGCGAAGGCTGGAACGGAGCCTCGGTGCGTCGCTTCACTGTTACCTGTCAATAACTAGAGACTGCACCTTGCGCTACTGACGAGGGACAAATGGATCTGCCGCGCTCCACTGGAATTCACTTTTTCCTCTCCTCGTTTAGCGCTATCTCATTCTCATTGTCCCAGAGCGCGGAATCGACGATGCTCGACATCCGCCAGGTGCCGTGTGCTCCCGCGCTTGTTAGAGCAAGAGCAGTTCAAATAGGTAATTGTTCAGACCCTAGACAACAAAGGGATCTTCTTGGCATGCGATGCAAAAATTTCGGTGTTGTATGAACTCGTCTCGCGCGATGCGAGCTCTCCGGTACCGTTCCACATACAACAAATCCGTGGTGGCACCGGGCAGCGCTGCGCGGTGTTGCTCGGCATCTAAAGCATCCGCCAGGTTTTGGTGTTCCCACCACTCGTCATACCGCTGCTTTCCGTACGCGCACATGAGCATTTGCACAAACTATAGACCGGACGGAACAGCGTCTATTTGATATAGATCACATTTGTGACGCTAGTATCCCATCTCGAAAGTTTTGGAGCCATAATTGAGCTGTCATCCTGAGCAACCGACTCTTGGCGCGAGTTGCGATGAAAATGACAGCATAAAGCCTCGGCTGATGTCATAGGCTTTCGGTCGCGTGTCGTTAGGAGCGGCGTTTGGCCGCTTTTGACCAAACGGAGTCGAGGGATCTGCGGCTCGGCCGCTTCAACTTATGCAACAAACTTCTGAGACCGCGCGCTAGCCATGGCTGGACGCATCCAAGGCCAGGGATAAAGGCCAAAATCCAGCGACGATGTAACACACTCTTTCAAAGAAATCAAGCCTCGAAGCTCTAAGTGCGGGAAGCAAGCTGGCGAGAAGGGCGATCGCCGATAACATCACAAAGGCAACAGTCAGCGTGGCCAGATCCCAAGGTTTGAGTCCAAAAAGCAGGGCGCTTGCGGTCCTTCCCGCAAGCAGCGCAAGGATCATGTCTATAACAACACCAGCGATCAGCATGGCTACGGTGTCACGCAGCACAAGGCCGATCACCTGAAGGCGGCGCGCGCCAAGCGCATCAAGCTTCAATTAAGACCGATCCGGTGCGCCAGGTCTTGTTGTCTATGGCCCTCGCCGTAGCCTGATGGAAGCAGCGTTTGGTATCGAAAGCTAAGCGTTACCCTGTGTAGCGCTCGAATCGTTCTCATCGGCCGAGGATCAAAGTTGTTGAGGATGGACTTGTCAAGCAGGAAAATCTGTGTCCTTCTAAGCGACGGTCGGGTGTTTCTTACCGAATCCGGTTGCTTGTTCAAAGGCGTGAGCAAGTTGCAGGACTCGGAAATCTTGTTTGTCGCGGCCGACGATCTGCACACCGACGGGAAGACCTTCGGGCGTAAAGCCGGCCGGCACAGAGGCTGCCGGGTTTCCGGTCGCCGAGATATACCAGCAGGACTTCATCCAGTCGATGTAGTTGTCGAAATGCACGTCCGCGATCTCAGTTGGATAGGGTGTATTGACATCGAACGGGGGCAATTGCGTGGTAGGAAGGATGAAGTATTCATACTTCTCGAGAAAAGCCTGAAAGCGGCGCCAGAGGAGAGTATGGGCAACCTCAGCGCGGGCAATGTCCTGACCGCTGAGCCTCATGCCTGTCTGAATTTCGTCCTTGAGAGTGTCCTTGAAGGCGTCAGGGTGTTGCTGCAACATCTTGCCGTAGTTGGCGGCGGCCGTCCATGCACGAACAGTGCGGAAGGAGATCTCGGCGGGAGAGAAGTCGGGCTCAGTCTGCTCGACAATGCAGCCGAGAGATTCGAACGTGGCGCGATGCGCATCGACGATGGTACGGACCCGGGGGTCGAAGGGCACGCCGCCGAGGTCTTTGAACCATGCCACACGCACACCTCTAAAGCTGCTATCGAGCGGCCGGGCGAAGAGGTCGCCCGGCTCGTTGATGGCCAGAGGTGAGGCAAGGTCGGGGCCGGCGATGGTGCTGAGCGAGTGGGCGAGGTCGGCGACGGATCGGCCGAGGCATCCTTGGGTGCTGAGAGTGGACCATCCAAAGCCTGCCTTGGGATTGGGGACGCGGCCGATCGAGGGGCGAAAGCCCACGATGTTGCAGAATGCGGCGGGATTACGCAGGGAACCTCCGGCGTCGGATCCGGTAGCGACGGGCACCATGCCGCAGGCCAGCGCAACTGCTGCGCCGCCGGAGGATCCACCGCAGGTTTTGGCCAGATCATAAGGATTGCGAGTCGCGCCGAAGACAGTGTTAAAGGTCTGCGAGCCGGCGCCGAATTCGGGAGTATTGGTCTTGCCGACGATAATCGCACCGGCGCGACGCATGCGCTCGACTATGATGTCGTCTTCAGTGGGGACGTAGTCCTTGAACAGCGGCGAGCCGAAAGTGGTGCGGATGCCGCGGGTGTCGATGAGGTCCTTGTGCGCGACGGGCAGACCGTGCAGCGAGCCTAGCTTTTCGCCGCGCGCTTGCATCTCGTCGGCGCGGGTGGCGGCTTCGGTGGCCAACTCGGCGACAAGGGTGACGATAGCGTTCACCTTGGGATTGACCCGGTCAATCTGCTTGCGGTGCGCGGCGAGCGCTTCGCGTGCGGAGAGCTTCTTCGCACGAATGAGTTGGACCATCTCGACTGCGCTGGTGAAGCAAAGCGGCGAGGCCGCGGATTCGGCTTCAAGAGAAGCAACGGAGAAGAGAGAAGCGGCGGCGATCCCTGTCAGGACTTCGCGGCGAGTCGGCTCGTCTGGGATCATGTAGGCGACTCTATCATCTGGGGCGAAATCGTAAAAGCCAGGCATCGCAAATCGCATTCCTTCACAAGCGAATCGCATGGGACTAAATGGTTCAGGGCTTCCGTTTTCTAAGAACGCTCACGTTAAGGAACATGACCAAAATGACGTTTCTTAACCGTTTCGCAGTGTCAGCCGCGCCGCCATTGGAGGGTCGGATGAGGCACGCAGATCTTTTAAATGGGAATTGCGAATGTAGCTATTCTCGACGATCGTTGCGGCGTCCGTGGAGGCCGCTCCACCTACGCCAGCACCGGACACTTTATAACTGTGCCACCCGGCCTCGCGCGAATCCACCAATGCAAAAACAGCGTGTCCTCTTTGCACAGACTCGGAGATCCCTTGACTCACCGCTCGATTGCCCATGAATAGTAGCCTCTTATCGGTTATCCGATCGATCTCCTTCAAGTAATGGCCTACATCCCCGGTTGAAAGTTCGGACATACCATGCGATGTGAAAGTGAGATCAACATTCCCGGCTGGAAATCTGCTAAGAGCAACTCTGGGCAACATTACAACATTGGCTTCCGTGATTGACTCGCGCGTTATGTCCCCCTCTCCATAACACAAGAACTTACGATCGGGAAACGCTTTCATTAAGTAATATGATGCCAATGCAATGTTTTCCGGAAGGTCAAAGTCCACATATGTAATTCCTGGTCGATCTCGGAGAAGGTAGTAAGCAATGCCGCCAAAGCCGCCCCCAATTTCTGCAACCGTCGCAATTTCAGGATCTAATTGCTCGCTCACTCTACGAGAACAGTAATGGGAATATTCGGCGCCGACACTGATATGTGTCCCATCGATAATGACTCCGAAGGGATTGCCCACACCTGGCCCGGCCAGATCGCGCAGTGCGTATCTACCGTTAGTCAGTGCCTTCCAGTAATCGAGTCGATATAGGACATGGCTTAAATAGAAATGACGATGCACATCCCTGATTTTCCCGGAGAAATACGCTCCTGATAGACCACCCGGCGCACCCAGAATCCCCGAAGAGCACGCATCGCGATAGAAATTCCTGTACATCTGCCCCAGGCCTGGAATATCTCGCATGAGCAGCGCTCTGAGCACCGGCCTGAGGCTGCGCTGCCGGATCTCCTGCCAGCGTCCACTCGCCGGATAGAAGTCGGGCTCAGATGTCTGTCGCTGAACCGCCTTATTGTATGCGTTGCAAATTCGTTCCAATATTTTTGCGTCTTCCGCTTGGTCGTCAATCCGGGACCGAAACCCGTCGGTCACGTTTTGCAAATCGTAACGAGGGTCGCCCCTAAACCGGCGTTTGCCATGATAAGCGAAGGTCAACATATTTACGTGCGTGGACAACCTGGACTTCGCCTTCTGTGCAGTAAGGATTGGATGACGCAGATTCCCTAACTTCACGCCACGACCTCCTAATCGCAATTTTGCTTTTCCCGATTCAGACGACAATTCTCACGACAGTCAAACAAACAGCTGTGCAGAGTTGATCTTGTCTCCTTCGCCTGGGGCGAGGAAGAGGTTGCGGTCAAGCTCATGTTGGCGAGTGTAGAGTTCATGATACCGTCCCTTCAATTCGTAGAGGGACGAATGCGATCCGCACTCAACGACCCTTCCTTGTTCGATAACAAGTATCTGGTCGGCGCGGCGAATCGTCGAGAGCCGGTGGGCAATGACGAAGGTCGTGCGGTCCTGCATAAGGGAAGTAAATCCGCTCTGGATAAGTGCCTCCGATTCTGAGTCGAGTGAACTGGTGGCCTCATCGAGGATGAGAATGCGCGGATCGGCCAGTATCGCGCGAGCGATGGAGATGCGTTGACGTTGGCCCCCGGAGAGCTTCACCCCTCGCTCACCAATGATCGTCTCGTATCCTTCCGGCAAACGCTCTGCGAACTCGTCGACGCGAGCGATGCGGCAAGCCTGCCGCCATTGCTCCTCAGTTGCCCGCGGACGGCTGAACAGTACATTTTCACGGATGGTGCCGTCGAAGAGGAATGTCTCCTGCAAGACCACGCCGAGTTGCTCTCGATAACTGCTGAGTTGAATGGTACTGAGGTCGACACCGTCGACGAGGATCTGTCCGTTTGCCGCACTATGAAAGCCACACACAAGGGAGATAATCGTCGATTTTCCGGAACCCGATGAGCCAACGAGAGCAGTGACTGATCCCGCTCGGGCGTGAAAGCTTATTCCCCGTAGAACCGGCGTGCCGGGTACATAAGCAAACGTCACGTCCTTGAAGCGGACGTCGCCTTGAATCGGATTCAGAGCTCTGGTTCGTTCCCGCTCGCTTCCCTCCTCCGTCTCCTTCAATACTTCGGCAGTGCGGTCAAGCCCGGCCAGCGCTTCTGTGAGTTGGGTCCCGACGCTGACCAGCAACGCGACAGGAGCAATCATAAAGGCCAGTAACATATTGAACTCGACGTAACTTCCGACGTCCAGACGGTTCATATTCACTTCACGTGCTCCGAGATACATAAGAAGACCGCCCACTAATCCGATCACTACGGTCGATCCAAGCGACATATAAGATTGCGCAGTAATGGAGACAATAAAACTCTCTAACAAGCGTCTGGCTCCCCCCGCAAAGACATTCGCTTCACTCGCCTCGGCACGGTAACCCTTAACGACACGTACTCCGCCCAGTGATTCAATGAGACGGCCAGTCACCTCCGCACTTATCTCGGATCGCACGCGAAAGAGAGGCCTGGTAACTCCAAGCGCACTCTTGAGAAACCAACCGAAGGCCATCAGGATAACGAAAGTGAGGATAGTCATCAATGGACTGATCTGTAGCAGGATGGCAAGAGCAATGATGGCCGCGAGGATACCGCCTGCAAAGTCCAGAAACCCCGCACCTACGAGATTGCGCGCACCCTCCACATCGTTCATGACGCGGGCAGCGATGGTACCCACTCGATTGCTGTCGTAAAAAGAAATCGGAAGCCGGCCAACGTGACTCTGCACCTTTATGCGGAGCTCGGCGATCACTCGCTGACCCGCAATCGCAAGTTGCTGATTGAGGATGAAAGTGGTGACTCCCTGCATGCATGTCGCAAAAACAACTCCGCCTAGTATCAATGGCAACTTCTCGAGATTGTGCTTAACCATCACGTCATTAATCAGGTAACGGGATGCGACGGGCATCGCAAATCCACAAATGCGATTGACAATCATCAGCACGAAACTCCCCGCAAGAAGCCACCGGAGCGGCTTGACGAGCCTCCACACCTCCGGCATCACATTGGTCGCTCTCCCCTTTTTGTGCGATGCGTCGCGATCGTTCTTCGCGGCGGAGCTGGAAGGGTTACCCTCACGGCCCGCAGGTCTGGCTCCTTCGCTGGTGTCAGAGTCGCACAGACAAGCCGTAGGCCCGCTAAGGTTGCGCTGTTCCGTCGCCCGGTTTGGTGTGCCGTTCGAATTCATATCTCGCCGCCATGCACTTTTAGTGCCTCCCCGCCCGAGATCAGAAGCTGATTCATTGAGAGATCGTGTCTTGCAGTCAGCGAACGCTGGCTCATGATGCAGCCAATCCGTGCTTGTTCAACGAATCCTCAACCAGGGATGACTTCAACTTCGCCTTATCGCCTCTCAGACGCCACAGTTGGTAGAAGCCATGGACAATGTGGACCTGCGGTTCATCGCAATAGCATTCATCGGAGAGAATTCGCGATATAAACAGCGTGTGGCTTCCGATCTTGTGGACCTGATCGACTTTCATTTCCCGGACTCTGGGGGCGGAAGCGGGGACCGGAATGAGAAGGTTCTTTGATAAAGTTAGAGCAAACGGAAGCTGATTCCAGTCGATGGATTCTTTGGTGTGATTAATTGCGAGCTTAAACGCAACCGAACACAACGACAAAGGAACATTGCTGAGGGCTACGCAGCCTGCGCGCTCCACAAGATGTGCTGCCCGCCTGGAATCCTTCAATGCAAAGCCGAAATAACCGTTGCCGAGGTCGCCCATCAGATTCATCGGGAAGATATTGCCGCCGGCTTCGCCACTCACGCTTCCTAACATCAGCGGATGCGGGCGAATGAACGCAATCTGTGACGCACGTATTTCGCGGGAAGTCATCTTTACGTCGAACGTCCGAAGTTTCCGCCAGTTGGAAATCGCACCCGGCACATAATGAGCCCACAGACGAGGTTTCGGCAGACAATAGTTGGTTGAGCCCGTGACATTGAAAAGGACGAGTTGGGATCGATCGAGAGAGATCACGGTCTTGGGCGCCAGACGAATCACGCCTAGTAGACGATTTTGGCCCGCCCGCTCACAAAATCTGAGAGAGAAATCGTTGCGGTCAGGTGCTGCAACTCTGCGAGCGCCGTCTACCGATACTCCGATAAGGAACGGAGCGCAACATGCCATTGTATGCCGCTCGGTTACATCGATCGGCGCTCCAAATCCATGGAGAAAAACCGCTATCTCTCCTTGCGGTTGCCTGAGACCGATGGTGAACTCCTGAGGTATCGAGGTATCGCCGTAAACGATCTTCTTCAGCGATCGGCTCAATTGCCCTATGATCGACATGCGATTATCTCCCCGCTCTTCGCGCTGCGCAACGCAGTGGCTTCCCGAGCTGCTGCGGGCGTGAGAAGACACTCAACCTCATCAGCCATGGGAAATCTGTGCGTATTCCAGTTGGACGGGCGTGTCTCGTCCAAGCACAATCGATGCTCGGTCTCGGCTGTTATCTTGAGGATCGACTCAGCCCCTTGCGCGTTGCCGAAATAAAGGAAACGCCCCGTCGTAATGCGAGCGATCGTTCTCAAGTAAGTGCTCATTGCCTCTTCAGAAATGTCGGACATGGCATGCGAGCTGAACACAACGTCGACGCTTTCCGGGGCCAGCGATTCCATTTCGAACAAGGGCATCAGCACAACGTCAGCAGGCGCAAAGTTTTCCGCCGTAAGGCCGCTCTCTCCGTAGAGTAGGAATTTCAGGTGCGGGAAAGATTTCATGAGATAGTAGGAGGTCAGCGCGAGACTCTCGGGTACATCGAAGTCGACATACTTCACTCCTGTTCGATCACGCAGGAGGTAGTAGGCCATTCCCCCGAATCCGCCACCGACCTCGACCACAGTGGCTTTTGCAGCATGGAGCAAGTCAGCGATCCTGTGGGCTGAATAGTGCTGGTACGCAGCTCCCGAACGTACCAACGTTCCTTCAATCATGATCCCGAATGGATTTCCTATCTCTGGTCCCGCCAATACGTGCAGAGGAAAGCGGTCATTAGTCAGCCTCTTCCAGTAATCGATTCCGTACAGAGCGTCGCCCAAAAAGAACCGGCGATGAAAATCCTTGATTTGCCGATTGAAATACGCTTTGGTCAAACTGTAAGGCACGCCGATTAGCCCCGTGGAACTCGCATCGCGAAAAAAATTGCTATACATTCTGCGCAAAGAGGCGACATCCCGGCTCTCGAGTGCCTCCATCACGGGTCCAAGACTTGCGAGCCGCACCTGCTGCCACCATGTGCTTGCCTGATACACCTCGGTCGCGAGTCGCTCGCGTTGTGAAGTCCTGACGTATGCTGCGCAAATCCTGTCCAGCACCTCCGCGTCCACGGATGAATCGTCGGGTCGAGAAGCGAAGCCCTTCGAGACGTTCATCAGATCGTACCTGGCATCTCCCCGATAATGAGAATAGCTGCGATCTCCAAGCCTCTTCATGTTGAGATAAAGCGCGAGCCGGTCTCTGGCGGCGGCGGCCGCTCGGAACGGGTGACGTAGGTGCCTTATCCTTGGCTTTATCATTTTGACCGAACCATCGCCCATCACTTGGAATACGGATACGTATTGCTATGACAGCCTAACCTGATTTGAAGTCGAACATGTCACCGCGGTGTCACTCCTTTGTCTTGGGTAGTTCTGCAATCCAGGACCACCGATTTGACCGGGGCATGACATCCATCCGCGGAGGCCAAGTGACAATTAATTGACAAAGATCATACCGTCCAGAGACACAGTGGACCGAGTGAGTGGGTAGCTTAATGTGTATGCAACATCAAAGATCGAAGTCGAATCTCGGCAGGATGGCGCGGTGGGTGACGTTCCTGACGAGCGCCGCTGCCATCCTCTGCGCAACAGGGAATGGCGTCGCACAAGATACTCCGCTCATCTCTGGCGGTGTGGGCTTCTTTTCCAGCACCACGGGGGGCGACACGTCCTACCTGCCGGTCATAGAACCACTGATAGCCGCTCCAATCGGAAAGAACCTTCTCATCGAATCGCGAGCCACGCTGCTTGAGAGTATTTCTCCGGACACCAACGGCTACAGCCATTCTCGTTTCATCGGTCTCTCCTATCTTCAGGGTGACTTCACCCCCGTACCGCGAATCACAGTGGTAGGCGGCAGCTTCCTCCTTCCATTCGGGACTTACAACGAACGTCTTTCCCCGATCTGGATTGGCAACTTCCAGGATGGACCGCTGATCCAAGTTCTAGGCTTGAATTCTACCGGCGTCGGCGTTGGGGGCGAGTTGCGTGGGTCGGCCGTCTCCCGTCGCCAATATTCGATTAGTTACGCTACATGGTTCTCCGCACGCAGCGGAAATGAACAGTTCAATTCCCAGCGCTCCTCCGGCCGCGTTAGCCTCTATCTTCCTGAAAAGCGATTGGAAATCGGCGGCTCGTACGACCG